>Ga0181380_1000070_pt1 | contig 40139 bp, 47 predicted proteins | sample 3SPOviralmetaG_FD_130116 | JGI IMG/M metagenome (GOLD analysis project Ga0181380, IMG submission 130116) | Marine viral communities from the oligotrophic San Pedro Time Series (SPOT) site, San Pedro Channel, CA, USA - 3 SPOT_SRF_2009-08-19 | ecosystem: Environmental > Aquatic > Marine > Strait... | reverse complement strand
GTGATTTTGATAATACAATAGTTTTACTAGGTTTTTTAACCGTAGTCAATGCTTTAGATTTATTAGAGGATGGTCGCGTTTGATTCACAAGTTCTCTTCCGGCTTTAGGTACTAAACTTCTTTTCATAAATTCTTTAGCAACATTTGATACCTCGTATGTTTTAGGTTTGTTAACATTAAATGGTAACATTCTCGCCACATCTGACACAGTGAGTGGAGTCTCACCACCAGGATTATTGTTATTTGAATTGCTCATACGCGAAGTACGACCACCACCTCTTTCAGCTGTATCATTCCTACCCTTTTTAGATGGTCTGGGTGGGTTTATTAAACTACCTTGTCTGTTGAGCACAGCCTTTCGAGGCGTAGACGTAGAAGGTTCACCACTTGTTATATTTTCGATGACAACCATATCTACTATTCATTCACATTTTTTATCATGTCGTACACGACCTTCCCATCGATGATTTCGTCCCTGATGAGAATGTCCTTGAGTGCCACGAGATCTGTCTTATGGGAAGACAAGATATCGAGTACCTCCGAGTAACACTCGTCTGTGATCCTGTGGACCTCGAGGTCGACGATATACGCCGTTTGTTGAGACAAAGACCCATCCTGGACGTTTATCTTACCGATGGCCTCGGACATACCGTAGGTCATCACCATTTCGCGCGCGATGGCATACACCTGTGCGAAGTCACTCGTCGCACCGGTCGTCACATTTTCCTTTCCATACATGAGTTCTTCTGCGGCGTGCCCACCCAATGCAACTTTTATTTGAGACAAAAGGTATTCCTTCGTGTACATGCCTCGCTCATCGGATGTGGGTTGGAAGAACGTGATACCACCCGCATCACCCCGAGGAATGATACTCACTTTACGAACTTCATCGTATTCGGGCATCAACACACCCACGATAGCGTGCCCTCCTTCGTGATACGCCACACGCATTTTACGTTCATCGGACATGGGAGCTCCACCTTTCGCACCCACGACCACACGCTGGTACATATCCTCGACGATAGAGGGTGTGATGATATTCGTACCCTCTTTCACGGAGCGGATAGCACACTCGTTCATGAGGTTTTCGAGATCCGCACCTGAGAAACCGGTCGTTTGTCTCGCGACATTCATGAGATCCACGTCTGGGGCAAGATTCTTGTTCTTCGAGTGTACTTGGAGTATCTTTTCTCGGCCGTGTACATCCGGGAGACTCACTTGAATCTTTCGATCGAATCGACCCGGGCGAAGAAGCGCGTCGTCGAGAATATCCGCTCGGTTCGTCGCGGCGATGACGACGATCTGTGTGTCGTTATCAAATCCATCCATCTCTGTCAAGAGTTGGTTAATGGTTTGTTCCCGTTCATCGTTCGAGGCAAAACCATTCATAGATCTTTTTTTGCCGATGGCGTCTATCTCGTCGATGAACACGATACATGGTTGCACTTTACGTGCCATTTCAAATACGTCGCGCACGCGCTTCGCGCCCACACCGACGAACATCTCGACGAAGGATGAACCCGAGCATTGAATGAATGGCACAGAGGATTCACCTGCGATCGCGCGAGCCAAGAGTGTTTTACCCGTACCCGGCTTTCCTGTGAGCAAAGCGCCCTTTGGAATCTTTGCACCACTCACGATGTATTGTGTGGGATCGCGAAGAAATCCAACGATCTCTTGGAGTTCGTCTTTCGCGTTATCGATACCCTGAACATCGTCGAAACGCGTGATTATTTCATTTTCTACTTCAGTTGGTTTCTCCGACATATTGAAAGGGTTGGCTCCTCTACCTGAAAATAACATGCGTAAGAGTGTGAATGCGAGAAGTAGGGTAAACCCAATAGACGTGATATCACCGAATGACACACTAGATGTCGCGAAATCCACGCTTACATCCGCATCACTTTCCATGAGTGTTTCCCAAAATGGATTCGAACCAACATAATTGGTCACGGATGGACCGCCTTCGTCCAAATAATAGACGACACTCGTATTAGGTTGAACGATAACTTCGCGAACTTCATTTCTTTTTACACCTTTTACAAAATCACTAAACAATTTAGGTTCTGGTTTCTTGCTCACCTTCACTGAAGGCGCACTAAAAAGCTTAGCTGTGACTAACATGTTACATTAAACACAGAAATCTTTATATCTTGCAAATTTCATTTTATCCATCATATAATACATTTGATATGCATCCGTGATAGATGGATGGTGATATTCTTCGGGCATACACTCTGGTATACCTTCACTCGAGTAATACGCCGTGTCGCTCATTCTTTTTTCAAAATGAGATGGCCGATTATCACAGAGCCAAAGTAAATGCTTGGCGCACGTGTGTATCTTTCCATATCGTTTCGTGTATTCGAGTGTGAGTGCAATCCCGATCTTACACGCAAAGATGTAATTTTCGAGCGATGAACCAACCCACATGGTCATCGGATGTTTTGGGTGGGCCGGTCTGTACCCTCGCCGACTTCCATTCTTGATGTAGGGTGCATTTTCGATGATAAATGACTCTTCCCCCGTGTAATACCACGCGGTGTAAAGCATCTGTACGATTTCCAGTTGTATTTTGACCACGTGCTGATCACAATTCATATGTGCATTTTCACATGGATCCAAGGAAAGAAAGAATATGTTCATCGCTGTGATTAGATGGTTTATATAAATCAATTTCGTACACTCTCGATTCGACGTTTCCGTAATAAACGGAATTATTAGAAAGTCTCCAAACTTTTTCACGCGATTTATCTATCGCGTATTTAGATGCGTATTTGACGTTATCAAATACAGCTCTGTCGAGGATAGTGTCTCCAGCTATTACGTTTGTGATAAACATCATATGTTTAATTAAAATGTGATACGAGTTCACTTAGGTTTATTCTATATCCGAAAGATACTCTTCATCCGCGACGACGTCGTCTTCATCTTCGTCATCCGCAGCGATCGCTTCTTCATCGGGGGCGGCATCGTCGTCTTCGTCGTCTTCATCGTCGTCGTCTTCTGGTTCTTCCTCTGGTTCTGCATCTGGAATGATTTCCTTCTTAGTCTTCTTCTTGGATGACGTGGACGGTTTGTTAAATACGAGTTCAAGTTTTTTGTATCGCGCGTCCATGTCAATTTTTCGTTTATCTATCTTAGAAGACAATTTAGATACGAAATCTTCATCGTAACCAACAGCCTTGAGTGCGGCCGCGAGTGTTTTAACCGGTGGTATCTTATTTTTTGAGATGTATTTTTCGTAGAGTGTCGCCATCTGAGTTATAATCTTCACTCGAACCTTACCACATTTCAAAACGTTGACTTTCAATATAGCGTCGTCGATGTACCTAACGGGTGCAACTTTTTGGGGAACCGCGGTTTCCCGTGGTGGCATGGGTAATACATTTTTTGGTAAGACAAATTCAACACCGCTCCGTTCACATGATTTTCTGAGATTATCTATGTAATTCTCGTAATTTTGTATGTACACGGGCTCCGGTTTATAATATTTGGTTTCGCCAGCTCGTAATATGGAATGCAAAAATGTTCCCTCAGCTGGTTTAGTAGAAGGGACATCGTGCGATTCGCGCGGTCTTAAAGCGGGTCGTTTCAACATACTGGTATAATATACCTAATCTTTATTACAACTTAGGTCTAATTCACATTGTATAATGTGATGCGCTTGAAAATTTTGGAGAGATTCATACGGTCCCCATACTTCGATCACTTCTCGGTTCTTGTCGTACCAGAGATAGGACAAATTTAAAAATTTAGTGAGCCAATAAAAGCGTTTGCCTGACTTACCTATAAATTTGAAAATGTCATCTTGCTCGTACGACGAGACATCTAATTCACTATAATGTGTGTTAGGTGGCGTATACGGTGCCATTTTTTATTTGACGCGTTTATTTTTTAAGTTTCATTTACTGCATGCACCGCAATACCCCTCTTTCTTTCCCTTTGGGTTGTACACTACAGTATACAATATCACGAGAGCTAGGATGGAACCTGGGAGGATATAGTTGTTTTTCATTTAATATAAAACTACATTTTTATTCTTCATCGTCTAAACTTATATCAGAGTCACTCTCTTCTTCACTCGACTCTTCGTAATCTTCGTCTGACTCATCGACGACTTCATACAAATTGTCCGATATCTTTCTATATAATCCAGTGTCTTCTATATTTTCAACGTCGTAATAGCCACAAACTGAATCTTTACATACAACCTGTGTAATACCGCTATATTTACACGTACCATTACGTTTACAGATGAATTCCTCTATCAAATATTCGTCATCATTTAAGTCTTCGAGTATTCTACAAATAGATATACTACCGTCATCAAATGTAACATCCACTATCTGCTTCACCATTTAATAGAGTTAATTTCTAATCTTAAAGTAAGTTACTATGAATGTATTAAAAAACCGATATATACATTCGAATGACGCCGTCATGTTTGACGTAGATAATACACTCATATTTACAAATGGGACACCTAATAGACTCGCTATCGAACTACTAAAAGATTGTGTAAAATTGGGATACAAAATAATCATAATGACCGCGAGACCAAATATACCGGGTATCATGGCGTTCACAAAATACCAATTACGAACATATGGAATATACTACGATGAATTATACATCACACCCGCACACAATAAAGGTAACCTAAAACGACACACTGGTTATAATTATGTACTATCGGTCGGTGATATGGACACGGACTTAACCAATTCTGAATATTCAATTAAGATTTCCACCTAGAGTCACACTTGTGACACGTGATGAATACAGTCATGGGTTCATCGGCACTGCGTGTTTGCATTTCATAATACGTGGTCTTGTATGATTTACACCGATTACACTTAAAAATACCCTTATAATTTGGATCTTTTAGTATATTCGACTTATATTCTTTCTTCATATCCTTTGAAATACATTCCTCTTTCATCTTAGCCCACGGTCCATTTGGCCACAACGCCTGTGGTGAAAGGTCCATGACATTAGATGTCTTGATTTTACCATCCAGAATTTGTTGTTTAAGGGATGGCGATTTTTTTAAATTATATTGAATCTGGAGAAATTTATGCTTATATCTGTTCATGTGATACGGATTGTCGGCCGCGGCAACATCTCCGAGTGATGTGCTCCGTTTCACAGCCCAATTATGTGTACTTTTCTCGAGATTCACGGATAATGCGTGATCACTGGAAATACCCAAAAGATCGGCGTATTTGTCTTTGGCGTATTCTCTGATCATCCTGTTTTAATTAAATATTAGAATTATCTAATAACGACTTAGGTTTGGAAATTTAATTCGGTCGCAATCACCGAGTGATTCGGGTGAGCACATATCGAATGGACCACCATTTCTTTCTGGATCATTCCTGGTGGAGACCCAATCATCATCTAGAATACGTGGGACGTACAGTTCAACTTGTCTGAGAATGAGAAACACAATCAACAACGCGAGAACTGTCGTGATGATCTGCATTTATGTAAGCCAATTTTTTATTTTGGGATGTGTGCTGTACCATCAAAAACCGCATTGGTATATTTCATAGCGAGTACGAAATGTAATTGCGCCCAATCTTGTGGTTTAACTTTTTCATCCGTGATCGGATTATTGTTTACATCTTCCATGAAGTCGTGCTTTTCTCGCATAGATTTTTTAAAACTATCACCCGTACGTTTTAGCCATTCGGCGTGGGCTTTATTGGATGGATCAAATTTAAGAGACAATGTTCCCATTTTGTATATTATATATTAAACATTCTTTAAACTACATTCAAGCCAATTTTTATACATTTCTTCGTCAATTATAGCGTCTATCTCCTGACCACGCAAATTGATATTCATGAGATCGTCGTTACATTCGAAAGTGTGGCAGAAAAAGTAAGATAGACCAGACGTCATGGACATCCCATTGAGTTCGTCTTGTTGGCGCGTACTTATAGTGACGAACTTTCGTACGTACTCCACCGTGCGGGGTTTGAATTTAGACTTTACATTTATCTTTGTTACCGGTTCGCTTAAGTCAACGACGGGCCATTCACCAAATTTAGATCTATACGTAGATAGATAGTCGACGTATTTGGATGCATTTACTCGATCTTTAAAACATAACGCCCGTGGTTTACGTGCAGGATCTGTTATAGTGGCCAAACTATCTCGACCAACCTTTACAAAATGAAACTCCATGTTCTAATGTATAATAAAGAAAAAACCTTAAGTCATAATAGATGAATATCCCAAAAACACCCGGTCAAATTGAATATGTGAAAGTGTTGCAATCACATAAACCCATCATAATCGCCACTGGACCAGCTGGTTCGGGTAAAACTATGTTTGCGTGTCAATATGCAGCTGAAAAGTTGAAAAATAAAGAATGTAGGCGCATCGTTCTGACTCGACCAATCGTAGCTGCGGATGAAGACATGGGATATTTACCTGGGGAAATGGAACGTAAAATGGAACCATGGATTCGACCAATGATGGACGTTTTTGAAATGCAACTCACGCGCAAACAGATGGAACATTGTGTAAGAATAGAACCCCTTGGATTTATGCGGGGAAGAACATTCAATGATTCATTCATCATAGGTGACGAGATGCAAAATTGTACACCCAACCAAATGAAAATGTTACTCACACGCCTGGGCGAAAATTCTAAAATGGTGGTCATGGGCGATCTAAAACAAAGTGATCTCACGAATAAGGAAAATGGTCTCGCAGATCTCGTACACAAACTCAAGGGAAATGAATTTGAATACGTTGAACACGTAATGATGCACGACGAAGATATCCTGAGACACCCTGCTGTGGCTGAAATTCTTAAGATTTATTAAATGATGCGAGTATCGAGTGACGTAATGTCTTGATTTTCTGTTTTAGATTTTCAGTTTCATCGTACATTTCAATTTTTTGTTCATAATACATCTTGAGCCACGAAACCAAATCTTTTAATAATGGTTTGGTGCGTATGTACCACTCCGATAAAGAGAATGTTTCGGTTTCACATTCTATGTACCCTTTTACAAGAGTGTCATTTTCACACTTTTCTAAAAGTGGTTTAAGCTCGTAAAGATCGGTTATGATTTCGTCTAGTTCCGACCTTTTTCGACTGAGGTCGTCGAGTTCCTCTTCGAGCATGTTATATAAATTGGAGAATTTTTTACTTGACAGTGGCATTGCTCTGCTGCAGTCCCTGACACACATCTTTGAACTCAGTGTGTTGTTCAATCATATTATTTGTAAAATTTATTTTAAAGAAATCATTCGTGAGTTAGGTAATGGTGCCCAAAGTTATACACAAAGTTGTCATCGTCGATGGCGGGAAACTTCCGGTATTACCCGATGGCATGAAAAAGGCACTTGAAACATGGTATCGTATGAATCCTGGATACAAAGTCAGGATGTATTCGGGTGACGATTGTGTTTCGTACATAAAAGAACATTTTGATGAAGAAATTCTCGGAGCCTACGAAGCACTCAAACCGTATTCATATAAATGTGATTTCATGCGACATCTCATCATGTACAACGAAGGTGGTTGGTATTCTGATCTCAGACAGGTTTGCCTCGAACCCATAGAAACACTCGAAAAGGTTGGTAAAGAATACTACACGAGTGTCGACTGTCCCCCGAACCAGATATGCATGTATACGGCATTTATCGGTTCTGTACCGAAACATTCAATCTCTAAAAAGATGATTGATCTTCTTCTCTGGAACATAAAACGGAGACATTACGGTCTCGATTGTTTGTATCCGACGGGACCGGGTGCGTACATGAACGCCGCGATAGATTTTGTTCGAGCATACCCTGAAAAGTGTATGATCGGACAACATACATCTGAAGAATTTGTCGAGTTTGGTGGAGTCAAATTCGTCAAGTGTAAATATAATAACGCGCGAGGTGCGGACAACACGGACATGAAAGGTACGAATGATTATGGAGACATGTGGCGTAAGAAGGATGTGTATTTAACTAAATAGTTTTTCTACATATTCTCTTTCATGTTTAATCCATAACTGATGACACCCAACCGGTCTACCATCGTATTTGTAATCTTGGATACCAAATTCGCGAGCTTCATCTTTTGATGGTCGAGTTAAATCTGATACAGCAAAAAATACGTCATCTGGTTCTCCACTCCATTGTTTTATTTTGCATAAGTTTTTAGCTGATTCAACCTTTCTTAAAAAGAATCCACCATTCAATAAAATCCATTTAATTGGGGCATCTTTAAAATTACTCTCTTTAAAATGGTGATTATATTCTAGACATCTAGGACATTTACATACGTTGGAGCATATATTCATGAGTCGACCTTCAAAAGGTACGAAAAAGTGTCCACACGGACCTCCCACGATATCATACTTGTAAAATTTATCTGGAATTTTTTTGAATATGTATGAATCCCAAGAATTTGTTAACACATAATCAAACTCTGAAAGACTATCCCAAAAATCATAACTTGTAAATATCCGGTCATATTCTTTCACGGTTACATTTGTATCAAACATTTTGCGATATATAACATTTTTCCAATCTTTTGTGGTTTCCATTATTATATCTTCATTGTCTCCACTATAAAGAATAACGAGTGCCGTCTCACCTCCGCCATACACGTTACATATATTGTTTAAATTATGCTTAATTATATCCATATGTCTAAACTCCACAAACAACATGCATAATTTAGATGATACAGCCCACGTTTTCTTTGACACATCTGGATCTTTCGTATATGTGGATACAAGTTCTTTATATTCTTCAAGTTCCATATGACTGACACTGGAATACTTTCTTTAATCGATTTTTTTATTCCATCCTTCCCATATATCATCCGTTTCTATACGACGTTTGGGTCTTATCTCGTATAATTTCTTCATTCCTTCTGATTCTTTATCCTGTGGTCTTTTGACGAAAGATGCTTTTGTTCTATACCCGGTACTATCCACACCGTATTTATGCATTCCGGGTTCGGTTACGAGTGGTGATATGTAGTAATATGCTAACGTTTTTCTAAAAACGTCTGGAGGACATAAAATCTTTTCGGGAACACCATGCCATGACATGTTATTTGTTTGAAACAACATAGCAGTGTTATAAGTAACCTCGTGCTTTTTCACACATTCTGTAACATCCTCGTTCCATAATTCTGTTTGCCCGTTCCACGAAGAATCCCAATTCTCGTTTAAATATAAGATTAAATTTAAACGCCTTTCTTTGTTTTCTAGTATAGGGTGTTTCTCGTAGTCTAAATGAAGATGTAATCTTCCGTATCTACCGTGTGCGTGTATAGAACTTCCGTATAACGTAGGATCGTATTCGAGATTATCTATGGATGAAATCTCGGCAAACGCGTTGACCATTTCATTCGAAGAAAGTGCGTCATATACAGATTTTATAGTGGGTGGAAGTTCTTTTATATTGGAATTCAAATATTTTACTTCAGCTGGATTTTCGTAATTAAACCAATTTTTGTTTGTGTCAAAGTCACATGGAAATTCAGACACAACTTTAGAAATGGTATCCTCACTTAAAAAGTTTGGAATTGATACATTCTTAAACGGTACACCATTTGAAAATTCTGTTTTGTAGTGTTCTAGATTATTCATCCAGTCACCGAACAAACTCATATAAAGAGTATTATGCATTTTTCTTTAAATGACGATATTTTCCGATGAAAGGGGTGATATGATATTTAATTTTTCTACAGCACCCTTTAAAATAGAGCAGTCGTTTACATCATTAAACAATAAGAATGTGTTACGAGGTATACACTTTAGCCCTTATAAGAAATATGTAACTGTAGTTTCTGGTAGAATTGTCGACGTCGTAGTGAGCCCCGATGGTAGTGTGAACATGTATGAACTAAAAGCTGGTGACTCTATATTAATTGATGAGCATTATGGACACGGGTACTTTTGTTTTGAAGAATCACACATCGTCTATTTTTTAGGAGGTAAATATGACCCAGTACTAGAAAAAAATTGTCATTGGAAAGATCCCACACTAAACATAAAATGGCCGGAACAAAGCGTTCATGCTATCGTATCCACGAAAGATAAAATGAATTGCTTATTTAAACCCATCGAAACAGTTGTATTGGGATCGGGTGGGTATTTGGGTAAACAACTTCTACGATACATACCAAATAGTGTGGGAAGTAGGACGAGACTGGAAAATATAAAAGAAGAACTCGAGTTCTTGAAACCTAAATATGTCGTATCGGCCGCGGGTATTTCCGGTAAACCAACTGTGATGTGGTGCGAAAATCACAAAGAAGAAACAACATTTGTAAATCTCACACAACAATTGCACCTCATAGAAGTGTGTAAAAATCTTGGCATTCATTTAACACTTTTGGGTTCTGCACAAGTGTATGATGGTAATAAGTTTTTCACTGAAGATGATACACCCAATTTTGATAGACTCTTTTATTCACGTACGAGAATACTTTTAGAAAATGTTATTCGAGATGTATATTCGAAAGATGTTCTATATTTACGTATAGTTTATCCAATTACGTTTGACAAAAATGAACGCTGTTTCTTAGAAAAAATGCGACACAGAACACATAACGTCCACGATACCCGCGTGTCACTCACAATAGTTCCACATTTGTTTCCAAAAATTAAAACACTACTAGATCAAAAAATAACCGGTATAATGAATTTCACAAATGATGGTTGTGTATCTCTTTGTGAACTACTCGATATATTCAACGAGAAATATTCTGTATCGAATGAAGTGAGTGACCGCGGCGAATGTAAACTTGATGTATCACGTCTGAAGTCGATCATTAGTGTAGAAGAGGTTAAAAGTGTATTAAAGATATTTTCAAATGATAAAAATATATGTTAATCGATTGTTTTATATTTTATAATGAACTCGACTTACTCAAAAATAGACTCACGTACATGTCTCCAATTGTTGATAAATTTGTAATCGTAGAGTCGGCCGTTACATTCAGAGGTAATCCAAAAGAACTGTACTATCAAAAACATAAGGATATGTTTAAGGAGTGGGAAGATAAAATAATTAACGTAGTGGTGGAAGACGATCCCGAAGGTGAAAATCCATGGGAACGCGAACATTATCAACGCAACTGTATTACGAGGGGTCTAAAGGATATGGATAACGAAACACTTGTCATGATTTCTGATATAGATGAAGTTCCAAATATCAAATATATACAAATTCCTCCCGATCAACACATATGTTCTTTCAACATGATAGCGTTTCAATATAGTTTAAAATACATACAGGAACTTGAACCGTGGTTTGGTACTATACTCACGACGAAGAAAGTTTTGGAACATCTAACCCCGCAAATGTTACGCGATAGGCGTTGGAAGTTTCCTTTTTATAGGAATGCTGGTTGGCACTTTTCATCATTCGGTGATGAAAAATTTGTAGCGAACAAGATACGAAATTTTTCACATTGTCACGATGAAAGTTCACAAAATAAAAATGAAGATACGTATAAAATGTACATAGAAGAAGGTCTTCACACGGATGGAAAATATAAATTAGTTAAAACCACACAAGATATCTTAGACCAGGTACCCAAAGAATTTTTATGAATTAAATACAATTGAAAATGGTTTATTTCCATAAATAGCCGCCATGTAGGCATACGTTGAAAATCCAACTAAATCTGGATTTCCACCGGTGAGAAAAAGATGCGGACACTCACTAAATAAGAAGAAACGGAGATATATAGATTGGTAATTTTCTATAGACATTTCCTCTTTAGAGTGTTGGGACATACCTATAATAAAAGTCGTATCAAGTGTTACCAATTTGTCCCCGAATTCTTGCATTAAGTCATCTAACGTCGTTTTAGAGTCACTCGAAATAAACACTTTACCCGGAGCATCCCGTATAACTTTTCTAAATCTTTCTAAACCCGCGTCCGAACAGTGATAGAAACCCGGTTGATCGGATCTTTCATCTTGATATTGTCTAGAATCCTCACTGTATGAACCTCGACGAATTGAAACGCCACACGATACATCTTTTAGTAGGTGAATATGATTTTGGATCATTTGTTCCATGTATGACGTTGGTTCTATGATGTCTCGTATTCTTGGGTGCACGTTTCTTATCGTATAAGGGTTGATAAAAATAGGAGATTCGGGTATCTTACCCAAATAAGAGACGCGAGTAAATCCTTTTATGGTAATACAATTTGAAAATTCATACTCGTACACGGAATCGTGTAACTTAGTACACTCCTTTTGCATAGAAGTGAGTTGAATTAATATATTACCTAAAGCACCACTTGGTTTAAATACATACTCGTCGCTCATTATGGTTTAAAGACAAGGTTGTTCTTTAAACTATAATGACCAAGAAGGTTTGGTATGCACCCAATAAATTTGAATCATACGGGGAGGAAGAAATTGAAGCTGTCAATAATTGTCTCCGCGATGGTTGGCTCGCTGGCTTTGGGGATCGTTCTATTGAATTTGAGAAAAGGGTTTCGGGTATATTCGGGAAGAGACATGGACTCTTTGTAAACTCCGGGAGTAGCGCGATCCTTTTAGGTTTGTGTGCGCTCGACCTTCCAAAGGGTTCTGAAATCGTAACACCTGCGTGTGGATTTTCCACTACCGTCGCGCCTATCGTACAACTGGGTCACAAACCCGTGTTTTGTGACGTAGAACTCGCTACGTATGTTCCAAGTGTAGAACAACTCAAGAAGGTTGTCACGGAAAACACGAAGTGTCTCCTTCTTCCAAACTTGATCGGAAACACACCCGATTGGAAGGCCATCCGCGAAGCATTCCCAAACGTGATTTTGTTTGAAGATTCCGCCGACACGATCACAAAGACTGAGTGCACGGATTTAAGCACCACGAGCTTCTACGCGAGTCACGTCATCACCGCGGGTGGCGTAGGTGGCATGGTCATGTTTAACGACGAGGAACATCTCAAGCGCGCGCTCATGTACAGAGATTGGGGTAGAATCGGTGATAACATCGAAGAGCCGAGCGAACGATTTAATCACTCCGTCGATGGCATTCCATACGATTGGAAGTTTTTGTATGGGGTCGCGGGGTATCACTTGAAGGCGTGTGAAATGAACGCGGCGTTTGGTCTCGTACAGCTCGATAAGCTCGAAGGTTTCCTCAAGAAGAGACGCGCGATGATCGAACGCTACCTCGAAAACCTCAAGGACACGGAGTACTACACACTTCCAGATGATTCCAGAAAACCAAACTGGCTCGCGATTCCACTACAGTGTTCGGATAGACTTGAATTGGTGAAATACCTCGAAGAAAATGATGTTCAAACACGGGTCACATTTGCTGGTAATATCACGAGACACCCGGCGTTCAGAGAGTATCTCCAAGAATTTGAAAACGCAGATAAGATAATGAGAGATGGGTTCCTTCTAGGTGCACATCATGGTTTGGAAATTGAAGATGTTGACAGAGTGTGTGAACTTCTAAATAATTTCAAACCAAAAGGTAAGTATTTTCATTAAACAGCTTAAAACAAGTAATTTCTAATATCTAAATGCCCACTGCACTCGTCACGGGGGGATGTGGGTTCATCGCGTCCAATTTTATCAACCGGATGAAAGACAAATACCCAGATATTGAGTTTGTCACCGTTGATAAAATGGATTACTGTTCAAATGTAAAAAACATACATGAAGGAAAGGCGACCATAATTAAAGGAAATATTGGAAATGTGGAACTTATAGAACATCTCATACGCGAATATAAGTTTGATTACGTGTTTCACTTTGCGGCACAAAGTCATGTGGACAATTCTTTTGAAAATGCACTCACATTTACGAAGGATAACGTACACGCAACGCACGTACTCATAGAGGCCTGTAGACATTTCCTACCAAACGTTGAGTTCATTCACTTCAGTACAGACGAGGTATATGGCGAAAGTCTCACAGACGTACCATTTACGGAAAAGGATGCGGTACTCAAACCAACAAACCCTTACTCAGCATCCAAAGCGGCGGCAGAAATGCTCGTGCGTTCATACATTGAATCGTTTGGTATGAATATCAAGATCATCAGATGTAATAACGTCTATGGACCAAATCAATACCCGGAAAAATTGATTCCAAAATTCAAGAGATTGCTGAAAGAAGATAAGAAGTGTACCATTCATGGCACAAAAAGTGCAGAAATTAAACGAGCGTTCATTCACGTGGATGATGTAATAGACGCGGTTGATGTGGTGTGGAAAAATGGTATAACTGGTGAAATATATAATATTGCATCCGATCACGAACTTTCTGTCATGGATGTGACGAGGATGTTAATACGCATCATAAAAAACACAGAAAATTATGACACGTGGATAGATTATGTCGAGGATAGACCATTTAATGACACGCGGTATTACATATGCGCTGAGAAACTTAAGTCACTCGGGTGGTCACAGAAAAGGGGTATGAATGATTTAATTAAATTTCTCAGTACATGATATAAAAATGGTTGTGTCTAAGATAGATATGCAACAATTATCAAACCTGGCCGCGAGAACAGGTCAAGACATGGAAATGTCATATGGTACATTGTTCTTGATCGCTGTGATGGGTGTGTTCTACATCGCAGTGAGCTCGGTGGGAATCAAGACCTTCAACGACTGTGACCAAGTTCAAAATTCGCAAAAGTGGAAAAACCTCAAAATGTTTTTGAGTCACACGATGACGGCGGCCATCGCCATGATTCTCACACTTTTGTTGACTAAGATTGTGAAATCCGAAGCCGCGGCGTTCGCGCTCTTGTTCGGTATTTTCGGTATCATCGCATCTTCCATGACTTTGGCCATGACCAATGAGTGTAGTAGCACCGCTGATAAGTCGGCTCGAAACTTTGGTATTGTTTCGTTGTTGGGTCACATACTTTTGTTGATAACATCAATTTACTTGATGATGAAGCGCCGTGGTATCAAACCAACGATACCCGGTATGTCGCGCCGTAACACACCCAGAAATGTTATGTCGAGTTACAAACAATATCCAGCAACAGCGCAAGGTGGTGTCGAATTTTAATGTGAATGTATAGCATATGGACAAAAGAGTCGTCTTAGTATTGTTACTGTGTATGTGCAGTTGTTCAATTTTCGCGATGAGTGCATTCGGTATTTTCACAGCTAAAAAATCAGGTGTGATCGAAGGTACCGAAGAATATTATATACAGAAATATGAACTCGACAAATTGAAAAAAATACTCGTAGATGCGATGGTCGCGGATACCACCATCGTAACAGAAGAAAAAACCGTGGGTGACTTTTTAGACATCGACGATTTCATCGAGTATAAAATACAATTTGCCGCCACTGAGACACAACGAAACGAAACGATCGCGCGATCACAGCCACATATAGATCGTATAAAACGATGGTGTGCAAAACATTACGACGCAGTTGACACTTTTAAAAAGTCTACCACCATAAAAATTAATTATCTCGATGGTACACAGATTTCAGCAAAAAAATTTTACGATAGATACATGAACGGCGTATCCGATGAGGCTAAAGCGCTACTTTTAAAAATTTGTGGAAAGTAGATGCACGTATTGGATTCAATTCGAATTCTCTTAATGCTCATGTCTTATGTGATGCAGAAGACACGAAGATTAACATTTGAAGAAAAACACAAAATACTCGAATTCATGGGACGTTTAGTCACTCATTCAGATTTCACCACGCCGCGTCTTTCGCAGATTTACGCCGGATCTGAACCAGTGTGTACAGGCCAAGAAACGCACCTAATAGAGAATACATCGCATAATAATTAGAGCCACCTCTATATTGATATATACTCCACATCATACTCGCAATTATACCTGAGATTACATATTGCATATCGTATTCATCTATGTTTTTCATGTTATACACGTCTTTTATTTCGTTCATAAATTGATATACCCCGATCGATATCGCCACAAAAAGTAGGGTGCTATCTACATCCATTACAATTATTAAAGAAATTATTTCTAAGATAAGTATATAAAATGAGCTCGTCCCCAGAAGCTGTCCTCGCTGGATATGACAGTAAGTCTAAAGAATCCAAACTCGTCATCGAGCGCGTGAAGGCGCTCGCGGCTCGCTACAAAAAGACTGGTATCAACAAGGAAAATATTTGCGGTGTGGTATCGTGTCTCATGATGGAAGTAAATAAGATTAAGGTCCTCACTGGTCCAGAAAAGAAAGAGCTCGTGATTGATCTCATTTACTCCATCATCGAAGAAATTGATGAAGGTGAAGAAGACTCCGAATTGGAAGTCGTTCTTAAGAAGATGGTTCCACCAATGATTGACAGCTTTTCGGTCATGCTAAAGTTAACTAAAGGTTGCGGTTGTTTTAGTAAGTAGATGCAGTTTCCTTCGCTTGAAACTATGGTAATGTACGGTGTTTACACTATACGTGATTTAATTTTATATTCAGAAAACAAACTGGTACAAAGGAACATACGTGTTTTAAATGAGTGTGAAGCATGTTCGTTTGTATTTGAGGGATGTGTATGTAATAATTGTAACTCTATTAAAAGAGACACACGAATGTTGATTAGATAAAATGACGCGATATCATATCGTCACTGTGCATACCACGCGCAACTTTCGTCATTTTCGAAAGTGATTGTATATGTTGCGCTGAGAGAAGACTTATAAAAACCCTTAAACATGAATGTTTAAAACGCGGAAATCGCATTCATCAATTTGCAATGTGGGTGAGGAGAAAGTTTGGTACACTCATCATACAACGCAAGACAAGTTATGGCCATGGTACGTCCCTTCCGTGTGTACTCTGTCGAAAAATGATAGACAAGTACAAACTGCGATGGAAGGCATACGACGGTGAGGCTTGGATAGATAGTCTCAATTCTAAACATGTACCAAAATCAAAACCAACAAACAAACAGCGCAGACTTTTACGTTTTGGGCTTAATGATTAACCCTAAAGCCGATTCTAGATTATTCTGGTTTCGTTTTAACGGTTTTTCACGCTTCAATTTAAGCGTTTCATTTTTACCAGTCGAACTGTTTATTTCATTCATCTTCTTTGTGTTTGAAATAATCGGTATAACCCTATCTTCTAATGGTGTACTATTTATCTCTTTAGGTTTCTCCTTATCTATGACGCTATTACTCCTAAATTCTTCTATGGAAAGATCACCACCGAATACATCGAGGCGTTCTCTGAGTGGAGCCATCACGATCGATCCCAATTTGTTATATAATCTTTTGCGCATAATTATGATATTACTACATATGATACCACCCCGTGTTATGCCGTATTTATCGATCGCATAACGTTTCATGCAACTCCAAGAGCAGAATATACCACACGTACTAAACTTGTTACGTTTCTCGTCATATCTATAAGGCAAACTTAAACGTTCACCTTCAAATGGATGGCAACACCACCAACACCACATAGTTTAGATGTGTATGTAAGTCTTTAAGTGTATATTTTTTTCTCAGCACAAAACAAACAACATGGGTGGTGGAGGAAGTAGTACCATCAACCAGGAATTCAACATGAGTGTTGTGAATGATGTCATGTACAATTCCGTGACCAATAACCAATCCGTCAATGAAAACTTATTGCAGATCCAACAAGGTATGGAACTCAATATATTGAAATCTGTCGGATGTAATATAAGTACCAATCAAGAGATTACATCAAGTTTTATGGCGACGACTAAACAAATTACAGAAAGTTTCCAATCCGTTGAAAATGATATCGTGAGCGAGCTTCAAGCACAGGCGTCGGCGGCACTCGATAAGCAAACACAAGCGGGGAACATGCAATTCGGTGACAGACAAAACGTCAATCAAAAAATTAACACAGAAATAGAAAACATCGTGAAGACCAATCTCGAAACCAATAACCTGACGAAAACGATAAATCAAGCTGTTTATGTTCAAGACCAAACAATTAACATTGGTGAAGTATACTGTTTTAATGGCGAACAACTTTCATTCAAACAGAATATTTCGGCCGATCTCGCGGCACAAGCTGTCGCGAAGAACTTACTTTCCGCTGTGACGACCAACAAAATGGCAAACGAAATCGTAGCCACGGGTGAAGCCACCGCCGCGTCCAAGGCTGGTGGGGCCGCCGAAGCCATTGAATCGGCTGGTGAGGCGGTATCGGGTGTGGTTGGTGCAGTCACCGGTCCCATGAAATATGCGATCATTGGCGCGGTGTTGTCGTGTATTATGCTAATCATTGCCATGGCCATGATGGGCCTGTCACCCGCTGGTCAGAACAAACTCAAAACTGCCAACTTTTCTAAAATGAAAATGCCCGGTATGCGACGTTAATTTCATTTTTGTTCTCTGTGGTGTACTGTGACCACTAAAAACAAAAATACATTTACAAAGACTCGAGGTACGCGATCAATTTTTCACGATCACCCGACTTCACGAGTGGGATGATCCGAGCGAGTTTTTCTTCATCTTCAGTCAACTCTTTCGCCATGCCGTAGACGATGAATGGGTTGATAAACTTTTCAGGAGACGCTTCCTTCACGTACTTCACCGCCTTAGAATCACTTCCTTCCAAATTCTCTCTCATTCTGATGGAACCGAGCCACACGACCAATGCGATGAGAGAAACAAATAACAAAATCGTATTAAGTTTAGTGTTCTTCATTTACAGTAGATAAAGAAATAAATTTTCTTTAATTAAATGATTTTAAGTATAGATGTAGGTATACGAAATTTGGCCATGTGTCAATTTGAGGAAACATCTAATTTAGTCGTGAACTGGGATGTATCGGGTGTACCGCCTGAACACAAGGATGGTATATTCGTCTCCATGCGCAATCACCTCGATGAAAAGCCGTGGGTATTAGAATCAGACATCATACTCATAGAGAAACAACCGGATAGAAATAAGAAAATGAAGATGGTAGAGAATTTTCTTCACGCATACTTCGTGATAAGATGCCCCAAATCTGAAACGATCATTTACGACGCTAAATTTAAGATTCCAGACGTGTGTGGACCGGGTAAAGCCCAGTATCTTAAACGTAAAAAGGTATCCATCGAACGATGTGAGGCGTTTTTGAATAGCAATCCCGTGAATTCACACTGGCTTCCCATATTCAAAGAATCCAAAAAGAAAGATGATCTCGCCGATACGGTCATGCAAGCGATCAGTTTTACGAAGCGCACGGAACCACTGAAGAAGACCGTGAACAAAAAATTAGTGCCGAGACGCCCGAACCAAAATCAAAAAGAGACGAGATATTCTAAATCAAACTTAGCTTGGATTTACGTTAATAAAGTGGACTGTGAATGTCTAGAGAAGAACAAGCGATTCATGAAGGATCTCAAGAGATACTACAGGACCATCGAAGATATGAAAAAAGAATTAGATGAAAAATATCTAAAGTAAATTAATGCTCAGGTATGCGGCGACATTCCGAGAATTACCACGTGTACTGGAAATAATGCGTAACAGAGGTGAAAAGGTAATAGTTGATTACGCAAAAGAAAATTGTAAATCACGTGAAGCATATGAAATAGCTGAAACGACAAAAAGAATCATCACCTCGCTTCCCATTAATTCAATGTGTGCCATAAAACTTACGAGTTTTGGGTCGAGAGAAAATGAATCTGAAGCGAAAGATTATGCACATTCTATCATTAAATATGCGAAAACGCGTGGTGTAAAAATATGCATAGACGCAGAAGATGTGTTGTATCCCGAAATATGTTACGACATGATGGCGGAGCATAATACAGTGAATGACATCAATGTTTACAAAACGTATCAAATGTATAGAAAACACGCCATGCGAGAACTACTGTCTGATATAGACGACGCACACAAAGATGGATTTAAATTGGGGGTAAAACTCGTGCGGGGTGCATATTTAAAACGACAACCCGATTTACTCGAAACAAAGGCGTGTGTGGATAATCAGTACATGCAGAGTATGGCGTATTCTCTCGTGTGCCCACATGTACACACCATGCTCGCCACACATAATGAACGGTCGCTCAGATATGCAAAATGTTTTGACAAAGACCGTTACGTGACCGCACAGCTTTTAGGTATGGGTACAAACATAGGAATAGATTACAGGTATGTGCCAGTTGGAAATATGTTTGAACTCGCCCCGTACTTAATTCGGCGTCTCAAGGAGCGCATGACGTGGGATTAAAACGCCCATCGGCAAACAAAAACAAATAAGAAGTGCGTCCGGAAATTGTGATGATGTCATCACCACAAAATATACACCGTGTCGTCACACGACCGAATGGCAAGATTGGGGTGTGTTCGACGGTAAAAAAATACAAAGACGTTTGGTTTACGTCGTGAATGTCTTTAAAGATTTAAACCGTAGATGTACTAAATGCAAAGGGATGTCTTGGATCACGGGTTTGTTCGCCTCGTGGACCACATGCCTCGGGAAGATTTGGATGCGGCCATCGTACAATCCGCCCGAGTCTCGTATGGAGATGGGACTAAAACCTCAAGAGGAGATCGGGGACTTATTCGATATCTCCTTAGACACTGGCACACCACGCCATTCGAGATGGTCGAATTCAAGTTTCACATCAAAATGCCCATCTATATCGCTCGACAGCATATGCGGCACCGCATGGCCAGCATCAATGAACTCTCCGCCCGATACTCCGTCGTACCGAAACAGTACTACGAACCAGACGTTGTGCGTGGACAATCGCGAGTAAACAACCAAGGATCGGAAGGGGTCGTCGACGTGGGTGATGAATTGACGTCTAAGGTTTCCGAAAAACTCAATGAATCGTTTGAGTTGTACCAAGATCTCCTCGATAGGGGTGCGTGTCGCGAACAAGCGCGTGGCAACCTCCCACAGTCGACATACACGGAATTCTATTGGAAGATTAATCTTCACAATCTCATGCATTATCTCCACCTTCGCATGGATGAACACGCCCAGATGGAGATCCGTGAATACGCCAACGCGATTTATGAACTCGTTCAACCGCTCATTCCGGTCACCATGGAAGCATTCAAGGACTTTAGAATTGATGCCATGCACTTGACCGGACCGGAGATCAGAGCCCTCGCCGGTGGTGAAAAGATTGAATCGCCGGGTGAGCGCAGAGAGTTTGAGGAAAAACTCAAACGTCTCAATATTAATTTGTAATCACACCCCAAAAAAAATCTTAAGAAATAGTAAATGTTTGTCATCGCGGCCTCCACATCAGCGAATATCACGTCCATGCGTAAAAAGTTCAAAAAATACGGTAAACAAATGAAGAAACAGCGCGCGGATGATTTTGTGACCATTCGTGAGCGTCTTTCAGAAATCGCGGAGGGTGAGAAGACTCGATCCCGTGAGATTTTGGAAAGTCATAAAGCTTTCTTTATGGATGAAAAGAAACCAAAGAAGGAAGAAACGTCTATCGATTTTTATAAGAAGTAAATGCAAACCACGCACTCATGATGGATAACAACGTAAACATAGGTAAGTGTTCTATCATATTTCCAGCGAGTACCGCAGTCAATACACTGTATTGTGTGTATCGCATCTCTTTCCTCGTCTTTTCTAACGACCTTTTCATAGATGTTCTGGATTCCTCCAAACCCAGAACAGCTGTACTTATGTTTCGTATGCGCGACGGCATTTCCATGGACGTGGAGAGCGCTTCTTGTATGTCGAACGATTCTATGAATTGATCCTTTATCATGGGCTCTAAATATTCATAATAATTGAAATTTTCATCTAATTTTATACACGTACCTTCGACGGTAGAAAATGCCTTCGCGAGATACACGAATGATGTCGGTATCAAGAATGGTTTTTTATCCGCGAGAGACATGAGTATTTCGTCATCCAATGTATCATTTTTAAATGCATTCACATCCAATGTTTCGAGATAATTTAACGTTGTTTTGAAGAATATCTCTATGTCATCGGTATCGGTGGTCGTTGGAACTATGATCTTCAGTCGTGTGAGTGTGTCTACTAAACCCTTCGTGTCTCGGTTTATTATACATTTAAAGAGTTCTTGAAATCCCATTTTTAATTCATCCGAAATATCTATGACGAGTCCGAAATCGTAAAATACGAGTTTACCCTTATCCGAAAATCCCAGATTTCCCGGGTGTGGATCCGCGTGAAAAAGTCCCTTTTCCATGGTTTGAATCACGTACGATGTGATCAACGCTTCACAAATTTTCTTTGAGTTTACATTTTCGTCTGTTATTTCGGTGAGTTTATCCGACTTTACGTACTCCATGACTATCATGTCGTGCGTCGAAAACGATTCGTATACCTTGGGTATTTTGACCCATTTAACATCTTTAAACGCTTTTCGCATGCGTTTGGCGTTGTGTATCTCTTTTTCATAGTCGGATTCCGATAAAAGGTACTCTATCGATTCGTGCAAGACTTGACCGGAGGTCGCACCGGTATCTATGCCCACCCACTCTAAAAAATTAACAACGTCGATTATGTTATCTGTATCATTTTTCATTACGTCGTAGATGGCGGGTCTCTTTATTTTTACCACGACCTCTCTACCGTCGAGTAATCGCGCCATGTGCACCTGACCTATACTCGCAGACTTGAACGGTGTGTAATTAAACTCGGAAAATACATTATTGGTTTTTACAACATCTTTTACACATACCTCGTCTATCGGAGGTACATTATCCTGTAAAGATTCGAGCTGTCGCGTAAACTCTACAGGGTAAAGGTCTGCGCGGGTTGATACAATTTGGCCTAACTTTACAAAGGTTGGTCCGAGTTCTATTAATTGATCCCGAGTCCAGACACCGAGTTCGGATTGATTTTTTACAAAATTCTTCTTCCATAGGAATTCAACCGCGAACTTCCACGTTTTACGTTTCCGTTTTACGGGTGAAGGTATCTTCAGTGACGCACATGTCAGCATCCTTACATTATTTGGATATTTTATTCTTTAAAGTCATGGCGTTGTACAGCGACCCGTCCGGTAGGTAGTGTATCGTCGTGTACGTCATGCGATTCGGATCCCAAACATATTTAGTCGAGAGTTTCACTCTACTCTGTCTCACGGTTCTTTGAATCATGTCTTCTCTGCTTCCGACGACAACACCCGTGTGTCCCGGGACGACGGTTTTGAGCGCTCGTGCTAACATTGTGTTCATCTATACATGGTTGGTGGTAAATCTTTAATTCTGATAAAATTTAAAAAATAAAAAAATATTTTTTTCACTTTCTTTTTAAAGAAAAAAGTTTTGAAAAAAATATTTTTTTTATTTTACTTTTCAAAATTTTACAAAATTCTCGTCATTTGATCTAAACTGGGTGTACTCTCTACATAAAAAGTTAAAAAAAACACGGTGTTACTTTAGAGTTCTACTCCGTCGATTGATTTGAAATAGATATAATCACTACATAAATTTATAAAGTAACGCCATACTTTTTGGAAATTTAAAAACAAAAAATAAAAAAATATTTTTTTCACTTTCTTTTTAAAGAAAAAAGTTTTGAAAAAAATATTTTTTTATTTTTTTTCTATCGATATTATAAAATGTGGTACATTTTCTTAATTCTGTATGTTTCCTACTTGATCCTTGGTCCACATTGGGAATCGAAACTGATAGAGAAAAAACCCATGTTAATAGTCGACAGCGTGAGGGAGCTTTTCAGGAGATCTATATTCATATCTTACGTTTCACTTCTGTATACCGCGTGGTTCCTATATGGTCCATCGTACGCCACCGCCATGAATGCCATCATACTTTCGGCGGGTGCGACGTACGGCTTCTACACGAAGTATGGACCAGAGAAACCGTTTCCCATGCACATCATACTAAACGTATTTCTCCTATTCGCATCCATGCCGTACCTCGATTTCCAAACCGTGTTGCCGGTGTGTCTCATGATTTTCTATCAACTCACGCGCGATGTATTGTATCTTCCGGCGTAATATTTTTGGTACTCTATTATAAATGCGAGTGCACGTGATCGGCGCCGGACCCACGGGCATGTCTATCGCATGGGAAATACTCAGGTCGACGGATCACGAGGTCATCGTGTACGACAGGAAACCGTCGGTGGGTGGTTCGTGGTGGGAACCGTCCGCTGATACACGAGACATACACGCACACAGAATCGTGTTTGATAACGCGTTCGTGAACACAGACAGTCTCTTCAGGGAAATGGGAATCAAATGGGGTGACGTGTTTGAACCGGTGGACACAGATGTGTACCAGGTCTTATTCAAAAATTTACACATTCGTGATTACGCGGCGCTCACGTCTCTCGCCGCGCGCGTGTTAGCGAAACAGACCAAATACAAATCCATATCGCTCAAAGACGCACTCGACCCCCTGTCGGAATCGGGTGAAAATCTTATACGGACGATCACTTACGTGATGGACGGTGTCGGATGGGAAACCATGTCGGCATACGAGTTCGTGAATAGTTTCGATCACGTAGGACTTTCGAAGCAGTGCACGCAGCGCGTGTCCAGTAAACACATGAACGATCCGATGCAAAATGCCCTCCTCGAAAAGGGTGCCACATTCATGTTTAACACACACCTAGAGAATGTAGATTACAGAAAAGATGGCTACACGGCCACGTTTAAGGATGGCGTCTCGATAGACGATGGTCTCCTCGTGTTATGCGTCGACAACAGTAAAGCGCTCGAACTCATCGGTGATAATTGGGGTGAAGACGCGGCTAAGAAAATAGGGCCGAGCACGTATGGGTGCATAAACGTCTTACTCGATTACGACGAACCCGTGAAACTCGAGTCGGATTTACACATAGGCATGAACACGAGACTTCGACTTCAACCGGTGGTACTCGCGGACGGAAACACTGTTTCGTGTGTCATATGTGATCTGACCGACGAAGTATTAGCCATGGAACCGGATGTACTCAAAGCGGAAGTCATACGAGAACTCAATCTCCCCGAACCCACGCGCGCGAGAATAGGATGGGGTGCGGAATGGAAGGATGGTTCGTGGCGATTCGAACAATCATCGGGGGTTTTGAGTCTACACGGACAATTGCCATTCTTCGGTGAAAGTCCTAGTGTGGCCATGTGTGGTATGATGTCGCCGAGAAATACGCCATACTCGAGCATCGAAGCGGCGATAGAGGTTGGTCGGTCATTCTGTCATCAAGAGTTTGGCACAAGAAAACCACATCAACCCATTCGAATCACACTCGTGTTATTCGTGCTTATAGCTTTAATTCTAATAATCATATATACTAGGAAATCATGATTCCCATGGATTGTGAAGTGTACGAACCCATGTATGAATATAACGACAAAAAGTACATGCGTGTCGTGATAGACAATAGGACGCGCGACTACATACAGGGTCTTCACGAAAGTAAATCGAGATTCATCGTGAACCAACATAATATAGATGATCCACTCGAGGGTAACGTATTGACTATAAAGATACCATTCAGATACAGACGTGTGATGTGCACCATCGAAGGTGACACACCCGTACAATCTCTAGCTAAGGGTGACAAAGTCAAAATAGTAGCAAATTTTAGTGGCGCGTGGAACGTCGCCAATCACAGTGGATACGCGTGGGTGATTAAGACGATTCAGACTCCTCCTCCCCCTTCTTCTCCGGAATCTCAATCTCTTCGAGACCATTCTCTCTGAATCCCAAGAAAACCCGAAGACTTCCTTGGAGTCGGTGAAGTTCTTGGTACGTGGTTTCGACCGCTTCTTGGAGCTTCTTGATATTCTCTTCAACGTTAAGCTTTGGCATGTTGTATGTACTCTATTAAAGTTTATAGTCTTTAATACAGTATAATGCTCACAAGGAGTGGATACATCATTAATAATCCATCTCCCGAAATAAAAAAAGAGCTCACGGTAAGAGCTGTGGTTAACGATGACTTCGGATTTCCACCACCGCCTTTTAAGGTATTTAGACCAACTAAGAACGGAATCTGCGTTCCAAGATACTATGGAGTTGCTAAAATGGGAGAACCTCACGACGACAAAAGACCAGAACCCGTTCGAATCGGTGTACGCTTCAATGGAACGCTCCGAGACGCAACACATCAGAACGCCGCACTTGCTGCGGCTCTTGATGCGGGTCATGGAGTCCTCAGCCTTCCGTGCGGGTTTGGTAAGACCACCGTTTCGTTAGCCATCGCGTGTAAACTTGGATACAGAACCATGATTGTCGTACACAAGGAATTCCTCGCGAATCAATGGGAAGAACGAATCAAACAGTTTTGTCCGGGTGCGACCATAGGTAGGGTTCAGCAAAACAAAAAGGAAGTTGACTGTGATTTCGTGATAGCCATGTTACAATCACTCTCGCTGAAAGAATACTCATTCGGCGATTTTGATAGCGTCGGTACACTGATAGTAGACGAGGCGCATCACATATGTGCCAAGGTGTTTAGTCAATCCTTATTTAAGATGTGCCCCAAACACATATTCGGTTTGTCTGCGACACCAAACAGGAAAGATGGACTCACGAAAGTGCTTCACTGGTTTATGGGTCCTACATTTTTTGCCGTAGAACGAGAAAATCAACAGCAGGTCGAAGTGTTTCCCATAGAGTTCGAATGTGTGCGATTTAGAGACCCACCGCCGTGTACTCGATTTGGGAAATTATCACTCTCGACCATGATCACGGAACTCACGGAGATGCGTGAACGAAACGCGATGCTCGTCAATCTCATCGGTCGCATCGCGAAGAGTACGAGACAAATCCTCGTATTGAGTGATCGTCGACAACACTGCATGTTGTTGCATCAGTGTTTTCCAAAGAATTCAGGGCTTTACATGGGGGGTATGAAAGAAGTCGATCTCGCGGAATCGAGTACGAAAAAGATAATATTTGCAACATTTAGTCAAGCACACGAGGGCTTGGATATACCCTCTTTGGATACGGTTATTCTCTCGACGCCGAAATCGGACATAGTTCAATCCATAGGGCGCGTGATGCGAGAGACAAAAGGAAAGAAGAACAACCCAAACATCTACGATATTTTTGATCAATGGTCAGTGTGTCACGCCATGTATAACAAGCGTCTTCGAGTATACAAACAAGGTGGATTCAATATACCCAAGGTGAAAGAGGAAGAACCCGATGCATTTACGCGGGGTGAATGTTTGATAAATTTGTAATCTAATTATAGAATGCCATGCGATTCAAACAAAAGATCACAGCGGAAATATTATGAGCGAATACGTGATATACCACACCTCACATTAGAAGACGTCACACTCGCTGATAATACTACAACGAAGGGTGTGAACATAGATGGTTCCATCGATATAGACGGCTATTTCATAGGCGATGCATCGAACATAACAAACTTTCAATACTTCACATTCATGACACTCGATGACGTCGTGACAAACGGTAATACTACCAATCGCGGTGCATATTTTGATGGCGATTTGGAAGCAACTGGATATTTTTTAGGTGATGCGACGTACATTACGAATTTACCTTACGTGTCAGGTCCGGCTGGGCTAACACTCGATGATGTTGTCGTGAATGGAAACCTCGTAACTGTAAGTGGTGCATATTTTAATGGGGACTTACAAGCATCCGGTTATTTAATCGGGGATGGAACATACATAACCAATACTGTCGACCAAACACTCGATTTTAATGACATAGTTACCACGAATAACGTATCTAGCGTAGGCGCTGTGTTTGGTGGTGATGTGACCGCATCGGGCTTTTTAATAGGTGACGGCTCTTTAGTGACCAATTTACCTATAAATACACTTCAAGAGGTCACTACATCGGGTTCATCGACAAATAGATTCATAACATTCACAAACGGTGTGACCTCGCTTGAAACGTCTGGGAATGTAGTGGTTACGGGGAATGTCACGTGTTCTAAACTCGTTGGAAGTGGTGAGTTTTTGGGTGGCGTAGCCAACACATATGAATTATCAGTGCTCAGTTCGAGTATATCAAGTGTCGAAAACAAGAAAATAATCACGAACACGAGTGGACTCACGGGTGTCACAAAGGGTGATTTACTCACATCTACAACTAACGGTGTGTTAGGTAAGTTGTCCATAGGTTCAAATGGCCAACTTCTATTAGCAGATACTCTTCCAAAATGGGAAACGATTACAAACATATTTAATATAGGGTCGAGAACTACCAACCTCGAGAATGAATTTATATTTTCCAACACGGTAAACCTATCTTCACTCACGACCGGCGACATACTGTACGGATACGGAACGAATGACATAAGAAGACTCGCGAGAGAAACGACGGCAGATAACACGCATCTCACATACGGTGATTACGGCACTGGTTATGGACGCCTGTTGCGCATGGATGAATGGGGTGAAAATGTCATGTGGTTGCACCCAAGTAATTACGATACGAACGCGGGTAATGCACAAATATTCAAAACTGGTACGAGTGGTACATTAGATTATATTTGGTTAAATCTCCTAACAGATCAAACAGCAATATCTGAACCTTATAGAATACCTATAGCAACTGGTGGTCCACCATCTGACCGTTTATTTAGTTTACGTTTTAACGATACTATGTTCTATTCTGAAAACGGTCGTTCGTATTCTGGAACTGGTAGTACAAAACATCCATCCGGTATAAAATGGAAATTATATACATACGGTGACATATATGCAAATTATATACATGGTGATGGAAGTAAAATGGTATTTCCACAATCTCAGTCAGTCCCAGTTGGTGGAGGAACACTTAATCCGTCTGGTGCACCTAATTTGGGAAAATCCGGACAATTGCTCGTATTCAGTGATAAACGCCGTAAATCTAAAATAAAAGCCATGTCTAAATCACTCGACACACTATCTAAATTAGTACCAAAACTGTATGAAAAAGAAGGAAAACGCGAATCTGGGTTCATAGCACAAGAGATGTATTACGATGTTAGAGAAATGCGACACATCGTGTGGCCGGATAGAGATGCGAATCCAAATGATGACGCACCCGAAGCAGATTATTCAGATTGGGGTAAACGCTACGCATGTCTCAGATATTTACACTTCATCGCGTACGTGGTGCGATCCATACAAGAACTCAGGGGGCGTATAGAAAGACTCAAAAATAATAAAATGTAATTTTAGAATGTCTTGTTCATCAAAGGGTAGGTCGTATAGAAAATTTTACGACGCCATACCAAAAATACCAGAGACGCTTCAAACCGTCACTGAAAGAGGTAACACATCGACACAAAGTGTCGAATTCGAAGGAGACGTCGAAACACAAGGGTTTTTTATAGGTGATGGTTCTCAGCTCACAAATATACCACCACAATCATCGATAACACTTGAAACGACTGTGGACAACAGCAACACGGCGACTCGTGGTGCATATTTCGATGGCGATCTAGAGGCAACTGGATTTTTAATAGGTGATGGTTCTCAATTACAAAATTTACCAGCCGCACCTAATATCACGTTACAAACGGTGGTCGCGAACGATAACGTCGCATCACGAGGTGCACATTTCACCGGAGATCTAGAGGCAACTGGATTTTTAATAGGTGATGGTTCTCAATTACAAAATTTACCAACACCCACATTAGATGCAGTTCTATTAAATGATAATGCCGCGACACAGGGTGCGTATTTCACTGGTGACGTTGAAGCTTCTGGGTACTTGATAGGTGACGGGTCCCAATTACAAAATTTACCCGTACCCACACTTCAAGAGGTTACCACACAGGATTTTACGACAAATGATAAGATAATATTCTCAAACCCCGTGACATCACTGGAGACGAGTGGAAATGTCGTCGTCAATGGAAATGTCACGGCACTCGAATTCTTTGGTGATGGTTCGGAACTGACGTCAATCGTACCACAATCACAATTAGATGATAACTCATCGCGAATAAACACACTCAATCAAAAAGTGATCATCACGAACACGAATGGAATCACTACGAATTTTACAAAAGGTGACATACTCTATGCATCTTCTATTGGCACCTTATCAAAGCTTGCTATAAGTTCTACACAAGGGCATGTACTCACGGTAAACGCGTCGGGTGTACCCACTTGGGGTGCATCACCGAGTGTCTCATCTCTTGATAATAGAATATCATCACTCGAAGGAAATCTCATGGTCACTTCAACGACTGGTATTACTGGGTTTACCACAGGTGATATACTCTATGCATCCGGAACAAACACACTGACAAGATTACCAAAAGGGGCAGCTGGGCAATTTTTAGCCATAAATAGTTCTGGTATACCCGATTGGGTCAATGGACCTGGTGCGTCTACGCAGTTCATCACAGAATCTTATACGTCCATCAGGGAGGCTAGACTTGGGTTTCATAACACAAATCCACAACATATGATATCGTTCGGTACGAGCTATTATGATGAAAACACAGGCGATGCATCTGGAAATTTAGTTATAAATGGAAACGTATACGCCGAATTTTACTACGGGGATGGTGTCGGACTCACAAACGTCAACATGTCCCAAACATCCGATGCGAGAGCAAAATCAAACACAGAGATCATCGTGAATTCCCTAGACACACTTTCTAAACTTAAACCGGTCGTGTACGACAAAGACGGTCTAGAAGAATCTGGTTTCATAGCACAAGACATCTATTACGATGCCCCTGAATTGAGACACCTCGTACAACTCGGAAAGGATGCAAATCCAAATGAAACAAAGAATGAACCCAATTACGAAGATTGGGGTGAAGAACACGCAAAACTCGATTACGTGGGTCTCATCGCATACACGGTCGCGGCTATAAACGAACTACGAGAAATGGTCGAAGATCTCGAAAACGCTTAAATTTTTCTTTTTACCATGCTCATAGAATGAGGCTGGTAAAATGAAATGCATTTACTTTTTAATAGAATCCATGGCCGCGAGTGCTAGAACGCCGGCAATAAAGAATAGGACAACATAGTTTGTCTCTGTGTCTTCCACTCGAGACCCACGGGGTGGTCTCTGAGACGGAGCACGCATCTGAGGAACACGCACTGGCGGTTCTTCATCGATGGGACAGTACCCTATCATTTATACTCTAGGTTTACAAATTTATTTCAACCGACTTCTTCTTTCGCCCCCGTTTACCCTTCGCACCCGCGGAGACTTTCACTTCCTTCACATCACTCTCATCTTCGTCGACGCCCTCTGAAGCCTCGACTATATCGGAGATGGCGTCATCATCGTCGTCATCTTGATCGACGTTTGGAATTGCTTCTGGTGCAGTCGTAGACATGGGTGGCGCCGGAGGCATCATGATGTTACCCATCAAACTGGAGATATCCACACCGGGACCCTTCATTTCGTATCGGTCGCCGGACGTAGATGGCTCGGCGCTCCTGGGTGTCGTATTCTTTACAGCGTCAACCATGTTCTGAACCAACGCTGGGTTTTGCTTGAGAATATCATTCATGTTAGGCATCACTGATTTGAACATACTGTTCGTCAAGTGGAACATCATTGCAGAACCACCGAGCATCATGATGAGCTTGACTTCTGGTGCTACGTGCATCTTTGTTCGGTATTTCACATACAGTTCTTCGAACACTTCATCGTAATCGTCCACATTCTCCATGACATTCTCGGACCAACCTTCCAGTTGAATTTCAAATGGATTATACTTTTTGTTAATAAACTCGAGACCCGTGACACACGCGATCAACATTCTCCGGCTAAATTTGATGGATTTATCTACGTCTATGCTGTATGTGATTCGCTTAACTTCCGTTCTGAGATCATCGATATTCGAATATACATTCAAACGCTTGTTCACGGTGAAACCCTTCTTTTCGAGGCGACCCAATTTATTCACCAAATCCGCCTTCTCTTCGTCTATAGACTTATACCCAGGCGATGGTCGTTCCTCTTCGGGTTGCATGGAGTAATCACCTTGCATATATGGTTGCTCTTCATCGTCTTGATCGTATTCATCATATTCAATGGGTTCATCCTGATATGGTGGTGGCGCGGCTTGTTTCGTTGGATTCGCAAAAGCATCTATATCTTCCTGAATATCAGCCTGCATCGGTTGGCGGGGAGCTGGTTTATAGACAGTAGGTCTCGGAATACTTCGCGCAGAGCGTGGACGAGGAACTTCGATCTCGATCTCATCCATGATTGCTTGTTCGTTATCGTCAAGCTTCATGATGTTCCCATGACTCCGATTGAGCACGATTTCTCCGTCCATTACTCTGTACTTTGAAACTATTCCAAATTCTTTAACGCACTTTATAATATAAAAAATATTGATTACATAATAATGAACTTCAACGCCACCAATCGCAATACACTCACAGCCATCGCTGTCGTATTTTGCACGTTGTCCGTCTTGATGTCTTTGAGACCAAGAAACAATAAAAGCTATTACCAGCCCAGACCAATCAATGTCGAGACCGATGTATCCGAGGAAGGATCGCTTTTTGACTTGGAACACAAAATTGAATGTGTCCCGGGTTCTGCGCAGTCCGCTTACTACACGAAGTCTTTGACTCCAGGTGGGATATGTGGCGACCAAGAATTTATCAAGAAGCGCGCCGATGCGAAAATCATCGGTGGAATAGGTGGATCTTTAATCTAAGGTATAATTAATGAACACGGTGAACGCGACGCGTCCAGCCTTACCAGATTTTGATTATGAATATCACACTATCAGCATCGATACGATCGGTCAAGATAGCAAAAATACATTCACAGTTCATCTGACGCAACCAATCGAAAACATAGTTCAAGCTCGACTCACCGCAGCGAGAATTGATGCCGCGAATTCGAATGTGTGCCACATTTCAGTCGATGAATTGAATACGAATTATTCGCAAAGAACATCCAACACGTACGGTGGTCAATCGTCGATGACGCAGCTTAACCGTGGTTTCGGTACCATCATTCAGGCTGGAACGAACCCAATTATTTTTAGAGATGATTACGACGTCGATACGCAGTACATGACCCCGATTAGAAAAATTGACCGACTCACGTGCACATTGAGAAATGAGAACGGGAATACCATCACGAATGGCGCGGACAACTTTTTAATTTTCAAATTTGTTTGTAAAAACAAAAATCTACCATTCGCCGAATCAGGGCGCTAGACACATATATTTTTTACCTTTCGTTATATTATAAATGTCGACGGGAGTCGTGCAATTAATCGCAATTGGCGCTCAAGATCAACACATTATGGGTGAGCCAGAGATATCATTCTTCTCATCGACATTTAAACGACATTCAAATTTTTCACAATCAGTTGAAAAACAACTAATGCGCGGAAACATCGCGAACGGGTCCATGACATCTGTGAAATTTGAAAAAACAGGGGATTTACTTGGGTATGTATACATCGCAGCAGATGATAATACTAAAGCAGTAGACCCATCGGATTGGACTCAAATTATAGACAAAGTTGAGCTTTACATCGGAGGTCATCTAATAGATTCGCACGATTCAATATTTAGTGAAAAAATTGCGGTGGATACATTTGCTCAAAATGTATCTAAGAGTTCAAATGGTGCACACCCAGGTATAAACTCTAAATCGTACTTTTATCCGTTACGTTTCTTTTTCTGTGAAGGTCCTCAGTCAGCTCTACCACTCATCGCATTAAATTATCACGAAGTAGAATTAAGATTTCACTGGGGTGTAAATACTGGAAACTACAATTACGAAGTGTACGCCAATTATTATTACCTAGATAACGAAGAAAGAGGAAATATCGTGTCGAGAAATCAAGAAATGCTCATCACACAGGTTCAAAAAAATATACCATCCGGTGAACTCATACAGGATCTCACATTCAACCACCCAGTAAAATACATCGCATGCGCAGACACGACTTCGAATGGAGCACTAACGTCTGTATCAAATAAAGTAAAACTCAATATAAACGGGTTGGATATTGGTAATCATAAATGGGCTAGAACCCACTATATAGATGTGATGGCATATTACCATACAAATTATGTGACTTCCCCCGATTTCTTTTTGTATTGTTTCTGTTTATTGACAAGTTCTTTACAGCCCACGGGTACACTTAATTTCAGCAGACTTGATTCCGCCAAAATTATAAGTGAAAGTCAGAACATAACTGATACTATATACGCAGTCAATTATAACATTTTGAGAGTTGAAAACGGTATGGCCGGTTTAGTATACGCGAATTAAAATACAATTGTATATTAAATGGTGAAGAATTCGGGTATAAACCAGCCTACCGATATGGTAAGACTCGGAAGATATACAGATTGCGAACAGCCTAAAAACTCCATTGTGTTTAATGCAAGCGACGACAAAATTCGTGATATAAAACACAGCGGATTATACATAAGTCCATTACGTAATGCAAACGCGTCGAACTTACTTGCGTATGATTCGATCACGAAAGAAGTTGTAGACATAGGTGGAATGCAACTAAAACTCGCAGATTTACAAGTTAAAAATCTTGAAGTGGTGAATATGAAAGTTGTTAATGAAGAACATGTGTATACACCTATTCTAACAATAGGCGAGGGATGTTCTAAAAATGAAAATGTTGGTTTGGATATTCACGGAATAAAAATCATCAACGACAAATCTACTAACACATTGAGAGTAAATGAAAATACAGTATTTAATGGGACGATCGAGGCTTCGAAATTCGTTGGTGATGGTGGTCTACTTTCGAATGTACAATATGACTTGAACGTAGACATAGGTGAAGTGGTAGAGAATTTACATGTTTGCCGTGAATTAAAAGGAGATGGTGGGCTTTTATCAAACATTACTGTGGATCAAATAAGTAATTTTAATGGGTATTCTCCAAATTTTACCGAGATTAACGCGAGTAAAGATATACACGTGGGGCGATCGGTATACATTAACAATAGAATTCACACAAAAGGTAATATAAATTCTGATGGAAACGTGGTAGCCAAATCATTTTACGGCGACGGTACGACTTTAAGTGGTGTATGCACGAATGTCGATCTATCGCAAACAAATGCACGCGTGTTGGAACTCGAAAATCAAACGGCGAGATTTGAACCACTCGAGACATCGAAATCCAAGATAGAAAAAGATGTCGTAGACACGAGAACTGGGTTGGAAAATGGATTATTGAGAATTGAGCCACTCGAAATTGCAACTACTTCACTCGATGAGAGACTAACACACACCGAACCAATCTTAAAAAATATTCAATCTCAAGTTCCAAGAATATATACTTGCGAAAAAAGGATATCATCATTAGAAAACGACGCATCCATATTACCCGAGATACACACATTAAGGGTTGATGTTAATAAAATAAATGATCAAATACCTATAATACATGAAACTAAAAAGATTGTACCCGTTGTGGAATCTAATAAATCGAGATTGGGTTTAATTGAATCTAAAATAACGCGTTTAAGTGAACTTGACCCAATAAAAGAAACGCTCGGTAAATTCGAATACGTATACGAGAAATTAGATCAGATTTCCCCAATAGAAGACCGGGTCGATGCATGTGAGGTGTCTATAGAAAATGTACACGTCGAAATGAGCGATCTACCGATTATACGTGATCGCGTTTCATCGCTAGAAAATGCACCTCTCGCGGGCGATGGTTCATTAATATCGAATATATCACTATCTCACGTATTATCATGCTGCAACACCACGGACATTCCAATCATAACCAACGAAAATCTAACCGCATCCAGAATATTTACGATGGGTAAACCTGTGTTAACTTCAAGACTTGGTGAAATAAAATCACTGGCCATAGATTCTCTCGCGGAAATAAACGGATACACAAAAGCAAATAATGGTACCACGGCGGGTAACACCGGTGGAATTGCATTTAGAACAAAGGGTCTCGACGGAAATATGAATGTAAATATGACTTTAGATGGAAATGGTAAACTGGCCATAGGTACACATAAAAGTCACCCATCAGCTCTATTGACATTAGAATCTACCACGAGTGGTGTTCTATTACCTCGAATGACTCATTTACAAATGAAAAAAATAAAGAATCCTGAAATAGGCTTACTTATATATAATATAGAGGACGATACACTCTTCATACACAAGAAAACTGGATGGACAGCTATGTGTTAAAATAAAATAAGCTCTAATATAAATGGTGAAGAACCTTAATACTATAGATAGGTCCGAGAGGATCAGGATAGGTAAGCACGTTCCCGACGAACAAGCTGTAAACACCATAATAATTAACGCATCATCCGATGTGATTCAAGCACCACAGGGAGGTTTGTACGTATCACCGATTCGTACAAATGAATCAATTGCATCAAATACGTTATGTTATGATATCACGACTAAAGAGATCGTAGATAGCGGAAAAACCATAGACTTGCAGGGCGTAACTCAAACGGGTAACGTCACGTCTGAAACGTTACAATTTACAAATAATACGACTGCGTTTGTCACCACATCGAATGTCGGTATATCAAATGTAAATCCTAACCATGAACTCTCTGTTGGTGGGGATGTTTATATAGAAGGTAATCTCACCGTAATTGGGCAGACAACTGCAATTTCATCTGAAAATCTGCGCGTGAAAGATGCGATTATAGAACTCGGTGAAAATAACACAGATGGTGATTTTATTTTTGATTTGGGTCTCGTGATGACGAGACCGGGTTCAAATGTCACGGCCTCGTATATAGAAAGTAGTAATGAGTACATAATAGGTTACACACAGAATTCGGCATCGGATACATACATCACACCGGACACATCAAATTTGATACAGATGCGGGTGTACGGTGACGTGACCGCGAATAGCTTCGTTGGCGATGGCTCTCTTCTAACAAATGTCGTTCAAGACACCGACCTCACGGCAAACTTGACGGTCATACGAAATGAGATGACTGCGAATACATTAAGCCTTCGTGATGATTTACAGTCAAATGCAACCATTTTGAGAGATGAGATGTCGGCTAACACGATAACGATTCGAGGTGAAATGGCGTCAAACACATTGACTCTCCGAGATGATTTACAGTCAAATGCGAGTATTTTGAGAGACGAGATGAGTGCAAATACCGTGACTCTTCGAGGTGACTTACAATCAAACCTCTCGATCATTCGTGGCGAGATGGCTGCAAACACACTGTCATTGAGATCCGATTTGCAATCGAATGCAAACATCTTAAGAGATGAGATGAGCGCGAACACCGTGACTCTTCGAGGTGATTTACAATCAAACCTCACGATCATTCGTGGTGAGATGGCTGCAAACACACTGTCATTGAGATCCGATTTGCAATCGAACGTTACCGAGGTGAAAAACACACTCAGAGGTGAGATGTCTGCAAATACAATCACATTGCGAGGGGAAATGGCCGCGAACACGGTCACACTACGGGGGGAAATGGCTGCGAACACGGTTACACTCCGCGGCGATTTACAATCGAACGCGAATATTTTGAGAAGTGAAATGGCTGCAAATACCGTCACATTACTAAACGAAATCGCACTCAAATCAAACATAGAAAGCCCGGTGTTTACTGGAATAATCACCGGTGATGGCGGTGCTATATCGAATATTTCCCTTCAGCACGTGACCGAATACGGTAATTCTACCGACCAGACGATAACAATGTCTAACACACTTTCGATGGTGACGAGTGGTAACGTTGGTGTAAATACACCCACGCCTCAACGAATGCTTCACGTCGCGGGTGATATCCTCGCGGACGACGACATCATAGGTGTCGATTTCTATGGGGATGATGCTACGTTTACCGGTGGTCTCACGGTTTCCAAGGACACACTCATTTATGGAAACCTGGAAGTTCGCGGAAACACGACGTATCTCTCCACACAGAATTTGCTCGTAGAAGATCCCATATTGGCTTTGGGTGCAAACAATACGAGTTCGTCGCTGGATACAGGTCTCATTGTTTTAGTATATCAAGGTGATTCGAACGTAGCGTTTGGTTACAGGGGTGCGAGTAACGAGTTCATTATAAGTCATACATTGAGTTCACCGGATGATTCAGAGTTGATACCAGATACATCTAATGTGATTAATGTACACGTGTACGGTGACGTCACAGCAGATTCATTCGTTGGTGATGGTGGTCTTTTATCTAACATCGCGAGTAATCTTCACCAAATAGCTTTGAATGGAAATACTACTTCCGAAACAATTATTTTAGACGGGGGTGTAACCGGTCTCAGTGTCACTAATAACGTATTGGTCGGCGGAAACGTGACTGCATTAAGTTTTGCCGGTGATGGTGGACTTTTGTCTAACATCGCGAGTAATCTACAACAGATCGCTTTGAATGGTAATGTGACGACCGAGACACTCTATTTTCAACAAGAAATCACCGGTATAGATGTATCGAATAATGTTCTCGTGGGTGGAAACGTGACCGCGTCAAACTTTATTGGTGATGGTGGTCTTTTGTCTAACATCGCATCCAATCTTCAACAAATTGCACTCAATGGAAATGTAACAACCGAAACTTTATACTTGAATAATCCCGTGACCGGACTCGAGGTATTATCTAATGTTCTCGTCGGTGGAAATGTCACCGCGGATGTATTCAGAGGTGATGGTGGACTTTTGTCTAACATCGCGGCAACTTTACAAGAAGTGTCGGATAATGGAAATGTAACGTCCAACACTCTCCAATTTACAAATCCAACAACGGCATTTGTGACTAATCTCACATCTAATGTGGGTGTTAATATTGCTCAATTAAACGACGTGACGTTGGCGACACCCATCAATGAGGATATACTCGTGTACGACGGTACGAATTGGGTCAATCAAAAGCAAAATCATTTATTCCTGAACGCGAGAGCCGATGGACAAAATATATTAAAAGGTGAGGTTGTGTGTGCGACGGGAACAACTGGAAACAATACATTTAACGTCGTTCGAGCGGATGCTCGCGACCCCACAAAAATGCCCGCGATTGGTATTGCATACCAAAATATAAATTCTGGCGACTCGGGTCTCATTGTGACATTTGGGCGGGCAGATGGTATCGCGGCACCAAATTTTATAGAAGGTGAAACGGTCTATGTGAGTAACACAGTGCCGGGTGGTCTTTCTAACGTGGTTCCACACGGTGAAATAAACGGTGTCCCCAACCTCATTCAAAACGTTGGTCTCGTGGTGAAGTCGCATCAAACACAAGGTATTGTCTCCGTAACTGGCGTTGGTCGTACAAATGCGATTCCAAACGCGAATGTTATCACACAAACACCTGCGTATGTGTATACAGATGGTAATACTAATACGAACACACTACACAAGATTGATCCGGTGAACCTTCTCACGAAATTACAAACCCTCGAACAAGTCGTCAATACCGGGAACACTGTATCAAATTCAATCGAAATCACTGGAAATCTCGTCGTTTCACAAAACGTAAACATAGGTGGAATAAGTGTGAACCATTTCCCAATCGTTGGAACCGATGGTTATCTCAAAGCGTCTACCATAAGCATCGCGAATGGTTCGACTGTGATCGCATCAGATTTACAAGTCACGGGAGACATAATCGCAACTGGTAACTCATACGTGATAGAATCGAATTCAGTGGTGATAGAAGACAGGGTGTTTGGTATCGCAAACAATAACGTCTCTCATACGTTGGATGTCGGTATAATCATGGGACACCCCGGTAAAAATATCGGACTCATTCACCACGGAGAAGATGGTGACCCACACGAACACGAATTTACGATCGGATATACACAAAATACAGTCACAGATAATAGTATCACGGATGACACGAGTAACGCCATCACAGTTCGGGTGTTGGGTAACCTCATCACACAAAACAATCTGACCGTCGATAGCGGTGGAAGTTATTTTGGGGACGGTACGACACTCACGGGTGTGGCACTCGAAACAGATCTCGCGTCGAATGCCTCGAGAGTGAGTGTTTTGGAGACGGATTTGGCGTCGAATGTGAGTAGAATTAGTGTTTTAGAGCAACGAGATCTCGATGATATAGTTAACATAGGAAATTCGACATCCAACACAATACTACTGACAAACACAGATGTTGGTCTCGTAGCGACGGGGAACATTCAAGCGAATTATTTCATAGGTGATGGATCAAATCTCACTGGGATTGCGACCACTCTTCAATCTGTGTCTGATTTCGGTAACACGACATCAAACACAATACTACTGACAAACACAGATGTTGGTCTCGTGGCGACGG
>Ga0181380_1000069_pt1 | contig 40263 bp, 43 predicted proteins | sample 3SPOviralmetaG_FD_130116 | JGI IMG/M metagenome (GOLD analysis project Ga0181380, IMG submission 130116) | Marine viral communities from the oligotrophic San Pedro Time Series (SPOT) site, San Pedro Channel, CA, USA - 3 SPOT_SRF_2009-08-19 | ecosystem: Environmental > Aquatic > Marine > Strait... | reverse complement strand
TATATTTAGATGGTCAAAAGGAAGCACCGCAAGGCCCACCAGAAAGGGCGCAGATTAGAAAGGTTTTTGCACAAGCGTTGAACATATTGCAACAGGAGCAAAAATCGCTTACAATGGCAGACCTACAGGCGTTGCTTTGGTATCCCGAAAAGCGTCTGTATGATGCTGCGAAAGTTTCGGAGCAAGAAGGCAACACGGGATACGAAGACCAGGAAGCGCCAGACTACGCTAACGCCGCTGCTGCACTAGCGCGGAGCCGTGGTGTGTCTGATGCTGATGTTAACGCAACGATAAAGGATGTAGATAATGAACTCAAACAACAGACCTCTATCCAGCCAGGAAGAACACAACCTGGAGATGGAGACAGAATTCTTAACCAGCGAGACAGAAGAGATGGGTATGCAGGCGGAAGCCTTGCGCCGTTACAAGGTGCGCCAACCATCGATGGAGCAACCGGCCCAGACATCAGACTTGTCACCGTTGCTGAACGATACGCTCGAGACAATGGGATCGATCTTAGAAGACAACGAGAATACGTCCGAGTAAACACAGACCTGGCTACGAGAATAGCCAATGCATATGAACAGATGGAGCATACGCCGAATGATCCGGTTGTGCTTGAAGCATATGAAAATTTAATTAAGCAGACTACAGCCCAATACCAGGCGCTAATAGATGCTGGATATCAATTCTATTTCTTTGATGACACTACAGATCCATATGGTGGCAACCCTTGGAACTCTATGCGTGAGCTGCGTGCCAATCAAACCTTGGCCGTGTATGCATCAGAAACAGGGTTTGGATCAGAAGAAACTGTAAGCTCTACTGAAAATCCTATGTTGGCCGATACCGGCCTTACATGGCCTTCTGGCAGCCTTGACGGTGAGCCTAAGAGGGTTCTGGCCAATGATCTGTTTAGAGCCGTACACGATGCGTTTGGGCACGGCATAGAAGGTTCTGGATTTAGATATGACGGTGAAGAGAATGCCTGGCAAGCGCACATTAGATTATTCACTGGATCTGCCCGTGCAGCTATCACAACAGAAACAAGAGGCCAAAACAGTTGGCTTAACTTTGGCCCATATGGCCCACAAAACAGAACAGCCTCTCTAGAAGAAACTATTTTTGCAGAACAAAAGACTGGGCTGATGCCTGCCTTTACATATGAAGAAGGCGTGGCCGGTGACATGGAAACAATCACTGGTGACGGTATGCAGCAAAGCGAAATTTTATCTCAGGAAAAAATACCTGGTGGTGCTAGAGGTGGTTTTGATCCGACTACACTTACAACAATATTAAATAAGGACGCAGACTATTCTACGTTCTTACATGAGACAGCTCACTTTATGTTGACTGTCATGGCCGATTTAGCCGGTAAAGAAAATGCGACACCTAAGATGGTAAATGATTTCCAAACTCTTTTGGATTTCTTTGGTGTCGAAAATCTAGACACTTGGAATAAGCTGTCACTTAATGAGCAAAGAAAATATCATGAAAGTTTTGCATATAACTTTGAGATTTATTTGTTCGAGGGCAAAGCTCCAAATGTCAAAATGCAGTCCCTGTTTGATCGGTTTAGCACTTTCCTCCGGCGTATATATCGGTCAATCAGGGACGAGCTAAACGTAATCTACAGACAAGAAAATGGCGTAGATCTGCCAATACTAACTGATGAAGTTAGGGGTGTTATGGATCGTATGCTTGCCAGTGAAGACCAGATTAATCAGGCAGAGCAAGTTTACGGCATGAAAGCAATGTTCCAGACCCAGCAAGAAAGCGGAATGGATGACGCCACCTGGGCCGAGTACACACAAATAATGAAAGACGCGCATGATAGCGCTGTCACTGACATGACCAAAGCTAGCATGAGACAGGTCAAATGGTTGTCCAATGCTAGGAGCCGGGTAATAAAAGAACTACAGGCAACAGCCAGAACTCAACGTAAAAAAGTTTCAGAAGAAGAAGCTCAAAAATTACAATCAGAAAAAATATATCAGATTATTGGATTTCTGAAGCGTGGAGAATTTGTCAACGAACAAGGCGAAAGAGTGGCAGCAAAAGATGGCCACAAAATATCCATCGATGACATAAAGGCTTTGATGCCAGAGCTAACAAATGACCAAATTAAAAAGTTAGGGTTTGGCAAATACGGCATGGTGGCAAAAGACGGTATGCCGGTATCAATCGTGGCAGAAATGTTTGGTTATGAAACCGGGCAATCAATGATTAATGCGTTGCTTAATGCTAGACCTATGCAAGAGGTTATCACTGAGCGAACTGATGCCCGTATGTTAAATGAGTTTAGTGATCTGACTGACCCGAGACAGCAAGAGTTACAAGTACAAGAGGCATTGCATAATGAAGCTCGAGCCAGGTTCATATCGGTAGAGCTGCGTTTTCTATCTAAATCTATGCAGCCAGTACGTTATCAGGTAGCCGCAGCTAGACAGGTAGCAAAAGAATTGCTGGCTAAAAAGAAACTACGTGAAATACGCCCATCACAATTTGCAAGAAATGAAGCTAAAGCAGTAAAGGCTGCAGAAGCGGCAATGCGTAAAGGTGATAGTGCCGGCGCTGTTAGCGCAAAACGTGCACAGTTAATTCAAAACCAGCTGGCGCGTGAAGCAATCGAGGTGCACAAGCGGTATGACAAAGCACAAAAATTATTTAAGCAAGTTTTCAAAGCAGATAAAAAGCTAGCAAAAAATAGAAACATGGATCTAGTAAATGCAGCCAGATCTATTTTGGCGGCTTATAACATGGGGCCAAAAGTTGATAGCCCACTAGATTACGTTGAAAAGCTAAAAGCATATAATCCAGATATGTTTGCCCAGGTCGAACCATTAATTATGGACGCATCAAGAATGGGTGGCCGGGACATAAAAGATTTGACCGGTGAAGAATTCGACACACTCAATGATATGATCCAGTCACTGTGGTATCAATCGCGGCGTGATAAACAAATTACTATCGATGGCCAGACTATGGAGCTTGAAGGGGTCATAGGTGAGCTCAACTTGCGTCTAGAAGAGATAGGAATACCAGACACGCCAGAGGGCAGCACAGAAGCCCCAGGGCGTAAAGCTCGTATAATGCGATCAATCAATACAACAAAAGCCCAGCTGCGCCGTGTAGAGCATTGGGCTGATAGTTTAGATGGGGCTGCCGGGGTAGGTGCTTTCACCAAATATATATGGCGTCCAATTAGAGGCGCGGTAGATTTATATCGTGTGGCACGTAATAATTACACAAGGCGTTACGCAGAAATGATTGCCAAGCTAGACCTGGGCAAAGGTAAAATTATTGCCGGGGAGTTTGGTTATACATTTGGGAACGAGAACGGTGGCCTAGGCAAAGCAGAATTACTAGGCGCTATGTTGCACATGGGCAATGAAAGCAATCTGCGTAAATTACTTGTCGGTAGAAACTGGGCCGTATTGGATGACAACAAAGAAATGGATACAGCTAAATGGGATACATTTATTGATCGTATGATTGATGAAGGTGTTTTGACAAAAGCTGATTTTGATTTTCTACAATCTGTCTGGGACATGACAGAAGAAATGAAGCCACTGGCACAAAAAGCACACAATGAAATCTACGGTTATTATTTTAATGAAGTTGAGGCCGTGCCTATCACTAACCGATTTGGTACGTTCAGAGGCGGTTACGTGCCGGCTAAAACAGATCCATTTATGGTGCGTGATGCACAACGCAATGCAAAGCTAGAAGAGCTTGAGGGTGATTTTAGACAAGCACTGCCAAGCACTGGCAATGGATTTACAAAAGGCCGTGTCGAATACAATCAGCCTTTATCATTAGATGTTAGGTTAATGACCAAGCACATCGATGATGTTTTGCGTTTTGCATATCTGCAGCCAGCTATTAAAGATGTTACGAAGATACTGCGTAATAGACAATTTGCAGATAATCTAACTGCTATTGATCCGGGCGCTATCGAAGAGATGTTGATACCTTGGCTTAATAGATCTGCCAGGCAGACAACAATTGAACGTGGCATAAACCAAACTATGGACAAGTTTTGGGGAGCAGTCAGAAACAGAACTGGTGTTGGCATTATGTTTGCCAATATCACAAACGCACTGCAGCAAATCACAGGATATTTTCCAGCCGCCCTAAAGGTAGAAGGCAAATATTTAAGATCTGGTTTGGCTCAGTATATGAAAGCGCCTATGAAAGCTCAAACCGAGATAGCCGAGCTATCACCGTTTATGGCAGATCGTCAGCGTAATCAAATTTTTGATATTCAAGAAACATTAAACGATCTTCTGCTCAACCCAAGTAAATATGCGAAGATCCAAAAGTGGGCGCAACGACACGGCTATTTTCTACAGCAAGCATTTCAAAACCAGGTCGATACCGTTGTGTGGATTGCTACATATAACAAGACGCTAGCAGAACTGCCTGCATCAACTAAAGATGTGGCTGCTGAAAAAGAAGCTATAGCAAGAGCTGACGCTAACGTGCGTATGACCCAGGATAGTTTGACTGCAGAAGATCTTGCAGCATTCCAAGTTGGTTCGCCGTTCTATAAAACAATGTTACAGTTTGGCGGTTACTTTAATATGCTGGCTAACTTAAACGCTACAGCATACACAAAAATATTTAGAGATCTTGGTTGGCGAGGAAATAAAGGCCAGCTGTTTATGACATACTTGTTAGGTTTTGGATTGCCTATGTTGGTAGCCGATGCCATTGTCCGGGCAGTAGGTGGTGATTTTGATGACGAAGATGATGACGGTTATCTAGATGAGGTGGCTGGATGGTTCTTTGGTTCACAGTTAAGAGGCGCTGCAGCGTTAGTGCCATTTGGCACAATTGCTATCGTGCCTTTAAATTCATTTAATGATTTGCCATACGATGACCGTATGACCACAAGCCCATCAATATCATTGCTCGAGGCTGCAACAGTAGGAACTGTTAAAACAGCGATCAATATCATTGATGAAGATAAAGATGTGACCGGAAAAAATGTCAGGGATGTTCTAACATTATTGTCATTGGTAACCGGTATACCGCTAACAGTATTGGGTAGACCAATTGGATATGCGGTAGATGTAGAAAGCGGTAAAATTGATCCTACTAGTGACGCTGATTTTCTCAGAGGGTTGGTTACCGGCAAGGCAAGTCCGGCTAGTAGATGATACCAGGCGTGCCCGTATTAAACCCAAACAGGGATATTCTAATCGATATTATCCCAGGAGTATAGTCAATGACCATAAGCTCTACAATACGAAAGGCCGGGCCGTACCCAGGTACAGCTAATGCGGCTACATTCCCATTCAGCTTTAAAGTGTTTGAAGCTGCGGATGTTGTTGTCATTATTTTAGAGGCCAGCACAAGTATTGAAACAACGCTGGCGCTTTCAACTGATTACACTGTTATTCTTAATCAGGATCAAAATAGTAACCCTGGTGGTAATATTACTTTGACCGCTGGAAATTTGGTGATCGGGAAAAGTGTAACAATCACATCTAACTTGCAACCGTTGCAAGGAACAGATCTAACTAACCAAGGTGGTTTTTATCCAGAGGTTATTAATGACGCTTTAGACAAAGCGGTGATCTTAGCTCAACAGCAAAAGTCAGATCTCGAAAGATCTATTAAGTTTTCTATCACAAACACTATCGGTAGTTTGGAGATATCAGAAAACGCAGCAGCTCGAGCAAACAAGGTACTAGCTTTTGATGCACAAGGTGAATTCCAGGTAGCACAGGAGCTTGGTGTTTTCCGAGGTGACTGGAGCGCTGGAGTTACATACGGTATTAGAGACATAGTAAAAGATGCCTCTAACTCAAACATATATATTAATCAGGCAACGCATACGTCTAGCGGCACAACGCCTTTGTCTAGCAATGCACAGATAACTAACTGGGCATTAATAGTAGATGCAGCAGCTGCCGGGGCATCAGCAGCAGCAGCGGCAGCAAGCGCACTAGCGGCGTCTGGCAGCGCAACCGATGCAAACGATGCGGCAGGCTTGTCAGTTTCGTATAGAGACAGCGCACAACAAGCCCAACTGTCTGCAGAAGATCACCGGGATGATGCTTTACAAGCTAAGAATGATGCCGAGACTGCAGAAACAAATGCACAAGCAAGCGAGACAGCAGCCGGAACAGCAAGAGATCAAGCGGTAGCTGCAGCAAATAGTGCGGCGGCAACATCAGGCGGCGGCACTGTAAAAGTAACAACCAATGATACAAACGCAAACACACTACAACAGAAGATTATCTCAGGCGTTGGTATTTCTGTTAATGTAAAAAATGCTGGTGGAGATGAGCTGTTAGAAATCAATTCTGATGCCATCGTTTATGCAATCGCACTGGGATAAGGAGTAAGGAAAAATGGCAAAAAAGATTATACATAAATATGCTTTTGATGCATCAGCTGGCACGGTAAGGATTGATCAAGTTATTGCACAAAAGCGATTACTGACAATTACCAACACAACAGCAAACGAAATTCTATATGCCTTCCCTGACACAGTTCGAGGTGCATCTAGTTATGTTGTGGATACCTCTGCGCTAACGACAACAATTACCCTGGACATCAATACAACAGCGATGGCCGACACAGATGAACTACAGATATTCATCGAAAAGGACAGCACAGAGATGCGTCCTGATAAAACTTATACTGATCCTGTATCAAAATTTCGTGTATCCCAGCCAGAAAACCTTATCGACACAGACTTTGAATATGGATTGCAGTCTACAAAATGGGAAACCCTAGAGCTTATCCGAAACATCCCAACATTCTTTAGCCGTAATGGTGACCAGGATATCGAAGTTATAGAAATGACAACGATAATCGACAGTAACCAGATCCGGGTAGTTACAGACGATCCGCACAACTTGGTACAAGGTAACCCAATTATCGTAGTTGGTAGCCGTAACAACAATGCTAATGGTGGTTTTGTTGTAACTAAGATTGTGGATGACAATACATTTATTTTTACTGCCAAAGCTAATATGCCTGGCACTGCCACAATTCTAGACACATACACCCAGGTGTTCTTGGCGTCTATTTATCAGGGCACAGAATTTAAATTAGAAAATGTTAATGGGATCACAACAGACGAAGGGGCTCCATCTAAGCTAACAGTTTCTACTGAATATCCGCTAGGTCTGAATGAAGACACATCATTTTTCTTGGTCAATTCTGTTGGTCAAAAAATTGTAAACTTTGAAGGTGGAGCAAGTAAAGTTGTCCATGACAATTTTAATAACATTGGAACAACTGTATCTAATAACTCTAATGTCGGATCGCTGCCAGTAAGCACACATCAATGGAACTACGGTGCTGTTGATCCACACAATTACATTCCAAAGCACGCTCCAGCACAGGGGCTTATTGTTAAATGGTTTATTCCTAAATCTACCGCACCTGGCACTATTACACTAAATACTGCAGGCGGCGTTGAGACTATTACTTTTAATGACGGGCCGCATGGATTTTCTGACGGTGACTATGTTGTTTATCTTCATGGCTATGGCAATGGTGCTATGGGTGGCCTTACTGATACCCGTCCATATTGGGTGCGAGTAGTAGATGCGAACACAATTTATTTAACAGCTGGTGGGGCAACCGCTACTAGCAGAATAAACATATCAAACTATGGAACCTGGAACCAGGTCAGTAAATCTTGTTTTGTAACAGCACACAATCCTGTTCAAATTTATACAGGCGCTTCACAAGAACAAGTTAGATTTGATGTAGAAATACCTTTGATTGCTAATGATCCTAATCAAGCATTCATCAACTTTTATTCATACACCGGCATCAATAGCACTGCCTATTTTACAAACAACAGTAACAGCTTAGTCAGCTATAGCCAAAACTCCACACAGATTATGTTCCCAAGGAATGTAACCGTGAACGCAAACGGTGAGACTGTAATGCAGTTTAGCCGTTATCCAAATGGGTCTGCTCTTAACATGAGCCGTAGCACGCATTCTGGTGCGATTGTTTTGATGGATCTAAACCCAAATCGAAACACAATTTATTTTGAAAATCATGGGCTGTCGCAAGGTGATTTAATCCAGTTTGGCTCATCGTCAGCAACTGTGCCTGGCGGCATGACAAGAAACGATTGGTATAATGTTTACCCAGTAGACGCGCATCGTTTTAGATTTTCTGACTATCAATCTAACGGCCAGGTCAACATGACATCATACGGGGCTAACACTGCCCTACTGGATATTAGTGGATGGTCTGCTATTGATGGCGCAGATTTTATTGACGCAACGCAGACAATCACTCCAGCCCCAACTACCCAAAATTATTTTGTAAGTGTTCAGAATAATGGTACAGCAAACGTGTTCTACATAGATGGCATTGAAGCGCCAGTGTTAGAACTGACTGAGGGCAACACCTACGTATTTGATCAATCAGATCCAAGTAATACCGGCCACACTTTTGCTCTTAGTGAAACAGCAAACGGTACGCATGGCGGCGGTACAGCATACACAACTGGTGTTACAAACAATAGCGGTTCAGCTGGTACAGATTTAGAAACCACAATTGTAGTCGCAACTGGTGCACCTACCCTGTACTACTATTGCACTAGTCATTCTGGCATGGGCAATACAGCAAACACTCCAGCTGTAGTAACGACACAAGTTGGTCACGGTCTAACAGATGGTGACCCGGTTGTTTACTCAGATGAAGGAAACACCACAATTGGCGGTTTAACTAATGCCGCAACATATTACGTTACGAATTCATCAGAATTTAAAACACAACTATCAACAACCCCAACTGGTTATACTGGTGTTGATTTTACATTTGCCCAGGCAACCAGTGGATCTAACACAACAGGCTATGTTTATAGCCGGCAATACATTCGTAAGAACGGTCACGGCTTAGTAACTGGTGACCGTGTTCAATACACATCTAATACACCAATACCTGGTTTGAGAAATGGTGGGTTTTATTTTATTAGGCGTATTGATGCAAACAGGTTTTATTTCTTTAGAACTCTAGCCGGCGCACAAGCCAACACAAGTTGGACTGATCGTAGGTTAATGGGCTCACCGTTCTCTGGCACGGGCCGAGTAAGAAAAACAGACATTGTAGATCTAACTGGTGCAGGCGCTGGTGCACAAAAATTCACAGCTAGTGTGGATGGAGCATCAGACAGCGTTTACAAAATGACCAGAAAGATTGATGACAATACATTTGAAATGCAGGCCGGAGCAACAATACCAAAACGGTCAATCCCATTTGACCCAGACAGTAGTGTTTGGATTGAGCAAGACAGCATCAGAATACCTGACCATTTCTTGCGTACTGGTTTTGCCATTACATACCAAGAAGGAACAACCGCGACAGGCGGTCTAACAGATAACACTGTTTATTACATTATTCGGGTATCACAAAACTGGGTCAAGCTAGCTGCCTCATACGATGATGCATTAGACGGGACACAAGTTACTCTAACATCAAAAGGTGTTGGCCAGGCTAACTTAGAAACAAACAATCTTATTGGTGAGATTGCAGGGCAAGGCACTGTAACTCTGCCAATTGATAGCTCTACTATTACTGGAGCTGGTACAAACTTTACATCGTTCTTTAAAACTGGTGATGATATATCTTTGTACAAGCCAGAAACTTTTGACCAAAAAGTAATTGCATCTCTCTCCGGGGGGACAGATCTTAACACCTCTACTAATCATGGCTACTCAAATGGTGACCTGGTTATCTTTGAGGCATCATCAGTACCGACAGGTTTGGTTAGTGGGTTTTTCTACTATGTTGGTGTAGTTGATAATAACTCTGTCAAAATGTACACCAATGCAACTGACGCAGCAGCTGCGGCAAATCACGTTACATTCAGCGGTACAATTAGTAGCGGCGTTCTAAAAAAGGTTCTTACAACTGGTGATACAATTGTTCACCGAGTGAAATCTGTATTGTCACCAACTAAAATTCAGATTGATGAAAGCTCTACAGAAAGTTTGTCAGACATTAATTACTCTGTGGGTACATCACTGGTGTTGCGTGCAGATGGCTTTGCATTACACAGACCTTATGATGGTGGTGTCGAGCTGATCCCGTCTACAAATCCCGACAGTCAAATGATACGTCAGACACGTAAATATTTCCGATACCAATCTGGTAAGGGTATCCAGGTTTCATTTGCTGTAAACTTTAGTCCCACTACTCAGATTGAGCGTATCGATTATGCTCTTGGTGGAGCCCAAGCTAGGGTATATACAAAATTTGCACACCGTCTTTCTGCCGGTCTAGAAATTACAATTAATGGTGTCGATCTATTCCTGGGGCAAGACTATTTTAACGGCACGTTTAGTGTGACTGCAATTTATGATGATTACAGTTTCCACATTACTTTGCCATCTACTCCACCACAGGCTGTTAGTACCGGGGGATATGGTTATTACCATGTTAACGCATGGCAAAACAGCCAGCTACGTTGCGGATTGTTTGACGATCAGAACGGTATGTTCTTTGAGTATGATGGTCAAAATTTAAAATGTTGTAGACGTAAATCTATTAAACAGCTAGCCGGGTCAATGACTACTACGTTTGGCGCTGGCGTTGTATCTGGTATCAACACTAAATTTTCTAGCCAGTGTAATGTGAATGATTACATTGTTCTTAAAGGTCAAACATATCAGATCGCTAAAATTGACAGTGATACGATTATGTACATCACCCCATCATACCGGGGCAAAACAAGTGATGGCGTCATTGGCACAATCACTGAAACAATTAAAGTAAACCAAGCTAATTGGAATATTGATACAGCTGACGGTCTAGGCCCGACAGGCTATGTCATAGATCTAAACAAAATCCAGATGGCCTACATAGATTATTCATGGTACGGCGCTGGTAAAATTAGATTTGGTTTTAAAGACCAGGATGGTGACGTTCAATATGTGCACGCATTTATCCACAACAACTTAGAAACAGAAGCGTATATGAGATCCGGTAATATGCCGGCCCGATATGACATTCAGAATATTGGCACGCCTACATACGTGCCTGCCCTGGCACACTGGGGTACGTCTGTAATTATGGACGGTACGTTTGATGACGATAAAGCATACGTCTTTACAGCTGCGTCTAATGACGTTGCCGTGTCTGGTAGCGCAACAATTGCTGTAACAGGTAAGGTTGATTATACGAATTATTACTACAGCGTAGTGTTTGGTAGATGGCGTAGAATTGGTTATGCCTTAGAAACAAACACTAACATTAACTACAACCAGCTTACTTCCGGGCAAACTGTTACAGGTGCTAACCTGTCGAGTGATACAAGATTACGTAATCCATACGACAGAAACATCACACCGTCTGCCACTTATCTGCCTGAGATTTTTGCAGCGCAAGGTACGAACTACAGCGATCTACAAACAAGAAACTTAATTGTTATAGATAAGCAGCCAACAGGTACAGCAGGCTCGAACAGCACGTACACAGTCACATTAGCTAACGCAGCAACGCCGGTTGTTTATGATGTGCCACTAATTTCTATTAGATTGGCCCCATCAGTAGACACCGGAACAATTGGTGAGCTAGGTGAGCGTGAGATCATTAACCGTATGCAGCTGCTACTAAATTCAGTAGGTGTTTTGACAACTCACACAATCGAGGTTTCTCTAAGATTGAATGGCGCTATTGATAACGCCAGCTGGCAGGCTGTTGAAAACCCATCACTGTCCCAGCTGATTTATCACGGTACAGGAGACAGCATCGAAGGTGGTGTGAACTTGTATAGGTTCAGAGCGTCTGGCGGTACAGGTTCAACAGCTAGAAGCCAGGCACTTACAGAGCAAACTTTGGGTGAAGTTGCTTCACTAGGTAACTCAATCATGGGCGGTAACAATACATTCCCTGATGGCCCAGACATTTTGACTGTTGTTGCAAGGCTTACAGAAGACCCTGGAACAGTGACCAGCTCTAATCCTTTGATCGTGAACTCACGTATCTCATGGTCTGAGAGCCAGGCTTAATGGAAGAAGTACAAACGATTTGGAATGTGTTGCTTACCCTGTCTATTGGGGTAAGCGCATATTTTATAAAGAGCAAAACAGATGAATTGGATCGCATTACTATTCTTCTTAACAAAACAAGAGAAGAGATTGCGAAAGAATATGTAACAAAAAATGAGGCGCAAGAAGATATCAACCGTGTTCTAAGTAGATTGGATAACATCGATCTTAAAATTGACAGGTTGATTGAAAGGCAAAAATAAAACAATGAGGCAAATATGTTGGCAGAAATCGCTGCGTGTAATGCGGCTTTCCAAGTTATAAAATCAGCACTGCAGAATACCGGGGACATTGCATCCGCCGGTAAAAACATTGTCACATATTTCGATAGTAAAGCTAAACTACAAAAGGCTGTTAACAGCAGCGGCAAATCAGACAAATCAGATTTGGAAGAATTCCTGGCGCTCGAGCAGCTGCGTGAACAGGAAGAAGAACTTAAACAATTAATGATATACGTAGGCAGGCCGGGGCTCTGGGGTGATTGGATCTCCTTCCAGGCAAAAGCTGCGCGTGAAAGAAACGAAGCTGCAAAAGAAGAACAAAGAATAAAATTTCAAAGGCAAGCCAAAATAGAAGAATGGATAGAACTAGGGTTCACTGCATTTCTAATTGTTGGAGCTGGCATTGCTTTGATTATATTCGTAGCATTTTTAGTAAAGGGTAAAGCAATATGACAGTAGAATATATCGCACGCAGAATGTTAGAGCTACGTATCCTACCCAGGTTTATGATGGTAGTAATGACGTTAGTTTATATAAGAGTAATCGAATGGGGAATAAGCCTCGAGAATTTAACAACTCAACAAAGCGCCATGATTTCTGTGGTGTCTGGCAGCATGACAGGATCGCTGGCAGTCTGGCTGTCGAGTGAAAAAGATCATGGGAAGTGATGCCAAAGATAAATGAAAATACTGAGGTTGCATTACCACTAAGAAATATTCTTAGCATGATCGCTGCAGCAAGTGTGGCTACATGGGCATACTTTGGCGTGGTTGAAAAATTAAATACTCTTCAAACAAACCAGACCATGATGCAAGCTGATCTCGAAAAGAATACAGAGTTTAGGATCAAATGGCCTAGAGGCGAGATGGGTTCACTGCCTGCAGATAGTGAACAGTTTATGTTGATTGAACACCTGGCAAAAGAATTAGAAAAATTACAAACCGAAATAGAAACTGGCCGGGCTCCATATGATCAGCAACAAAAACTTACGTTAGAATTTTATGAAAAACGTATTACTACTATTGAGGAGAACATCGAGAAACTTAGAGTTAATGGATATACAAAATGATTGAGATGGTATTTGTGTTGTTGTTGTGGTCTTCCAGTGAAGATGTGCCAATTGAATATACACCCTATGAAAGTTTATCAGAGTGCTTGGCAACCAAGCGTAAGATAAAAAGAAACATTGTAGGCGGATCTGATTTTGATCAGCGCTGGCAATGTAAAGAAATTACTGTCCAGTTAGAGAAAAGTCCTGACGGTAAGTTTCACATAACTAAACTAATGGAAGAGGTGCAACAATGATACAAGCATTGATCGGCCCGGTCACCGGATTACTCGATAAATTTATTGAGGACAAAGACCAAAAAAATAAACTGGCTCATGACATTGCCACAATGGCAGAAAAACAAATGCATGAAGCAAACATGGGGCAGCTAGAAATAAATAAGATGGAGGCCCAACACAGAAGTATTTTTGTGGCGGGTTGGCGGCCCTTCCTGGGCTGGGGCTTGAGCTTTGCCATGCTATGGCATTTTGTAATAGCTCCCATCACAATGTTTGCCTTTGCTTATGCTGGCATGGAACCACCAGAACTGCCGGCGTTTGACATGGATAGCCTGATGACAGTCTTGTTAGGTATGTTGGGGCTTGGTGGTTTGCGTACCGTAGAAAAAGTAAAAGGATTAACAAAATGAGTTTTAAATTATCACAACGATCTTTGGGCAGGCTAGAAGGTGTGCACCGAGATTTGATCGGCGTAGTTAGCCGGGCTATCGAAATTACCAAAGTTGATTTTGGTGTGACAGAAGGTTTGAGAACTGAAGAAACTCAGGCCAAATATGTTGCAGCTGGCAAAAGCCAGACCATGAAAAGCAAACACCTAGTCGGCCACGCTGTAGATCTGGTGGCTTATGTTGATGGCGCAGTAAGCTGGGAGCTAAACATTTATGATGATGTAGCTGATGCTATGAAACTTGCAGCAAAAGAAATTGGAATTCCAATTAGGTGGGGAGCTGCGTGGCATATCCCTGATCTAAGGGAATGGAATGGGACGATGGAAGAAGCCATGAACGATTACATCGATACCCGTAGAGCTCAGAACCGTAGGCCGTTTATAGATGGCCCACATTTTGAGATGATTGTTTAACTAGAAAAGGAGAAAGAAAATGGCATACGGTAAACCTAAACCACCGAAGAAACCCAAGCCACCTAAAAAGTAGCATGGGGGCCGGCCTTAGTTTTTCTCCCTGGTCTAAGGCCGGCCACTTTTTTACTCCGGGGTTATCCGATTAGATTGTTCCCAGGCTTCAACGTCTACCAGGCGATATCTAACTTTTGCATTACGTGTATCACCAAGTTTGACATACGCCGGGCCTGCACCGGACAGCCGCCATTTACGCAAAGTTTGCTCTGCGATCTGCAACCGTTCAGCTAGTTGGCTGGGCGTCAGGGATATCATCTCCATTGCTAGGCTCCTCTGAGGCCGCTACAGCGTCCTGGTTCTCTTCCGGCACATCTATACCAATAGATTGTTTAAGGCGCTTCAGTGGCTCTTGCTGCTCACTTGGCGGCGGTGTTATATCTACAGGCTGTTTCTTAACAGGGCTGTTATCAAACCCAGATGCCTCGAGATCCGATTGCATTACAGCATCAACGTCTGCGCTAGATGGTAGTCGTTTAGCAATACGGCGAATAACAGTCTTCTTTGCCATCTCATCCCACCAATCTTTCCAGGGGCCATACTGTCCAGCTCTAGAAGATTTACGCACTTTCTCTACATCATCAACAGACATTACCTCACGATAAACTGCACCGTCTTTTGTTTTGGCAATTGCATATACAGCCATAGGCACACCTCGATCAGCTCCCAGAGATGGTTTATGAATTATTGTTTCATTGTCACCAAGCTCATAATCAAAATGATCTCTACTGTATGCCACCTGGGCACTGATGCTGGCCAGCTCTCCGCTGTTACGTATCTTTTTTAAGATGCCGCCAACCATTGGCATATACTGCACAGTAGGCCCAGACTTAGATCTGAAAATTACTGGTGCTGCTTCACGGCCATCTAACATCAACCCATCTTGAGCTGCCTTCATACAAGTACCAAGCAAACTTTTCCTGTCTGCCTGCAGCAGATCTGGGTTCATTTGCACGGCTGTAATTGTTGTGCGAATAAATTTGTCTACAGAAATTTGCGGTGGCAAAGCTGCTTCAAATTCATTTGACATCGTAGTAAGCGTGCCTCGCATCGCTTCCATTGGACTAAGCGCTGTACTTTTTGTCATTAGTTACTCCCTTTGTTTTTTGTTAAACGAAACATTCTGTAACCTTTTCTCGGGTTCAGATATGTTCCAACCATGTCTTCTGTAATCAACGTGCCCTGGCTGCCTTTACTCATACCGCATGAGATAGATCCAATGCTGCTAAGTATTTTGCTGGCCTCGCCTGTACGCTCCAGGATCTGCGCTTTGTAAGCATCTTTAATCTTGCCCATGTCGCTAGCCTCTTGACTGGCATGAGCATAAGATCTTATAAGCTCCTCGAGATCGTGATCGGCCTGGGCCACTAAGCCTGCTTCTGCATGGTTACGCAGTGTCTTTATAATAAACTCTGCGTCTTTAGCATAATCAGCTGACGGTGGTGTGCCGGCATCAACCCGAGCCCAAAAGGCTTTCACCTTATTGGTTAGGTCAGATCCGATCTCACGATCCCTGTTTCGGTAAATAACTTTTTGTGTGTTACCACCAACAAGCGCAACAAGAGCGCACCATGAAACGTCAGCCACTTCCATTTGATGCTGGATCTGTAACTCGATGTGTTGCGGAGCTTCTATATTCCCGGCCCCATCATCATTCCAATTTCTACGGTACACACTACCGTCAACATTCTTTACCTCGAGAATGCCAACGCCATCACTTTTGCTGTCGATCTGATAATCAAACGAACTGCCCAACCTGGTTTCTGGGTTGCGGATATAGACATCCATTTTTGAAATGTTCCAGCCCATACTTTCAGCTGCACCATTTGCAATGCTGCCCTCGAGGCGCTTGCCCCAGGTCATACGTTCATTCTCTTCTAACCGCACGATCTCTTTATTTTTCTTTGTATGATAAAGCTCGTATTCAGTGGTGTATGGTGACAGGTCATATAAGGCCGACACCTCGGTAGAAGTTACATCAAGCAAGCGATTTTGTAGCCAGCTCTCTTCATCAGTAACCGGTATGGTTACAATATTTGGATTACTCATAATGGTAATACTCCTTGTTTAGTTTTTTTTATCAGTGAATATACGGCCACTGATTTACCGTTTGGCAAATTTTTCGTTGCCGTTTGGATGTCATGCCCATCTTGTTTAAGATCCCAGATCCTAGACGTAAGACGAAAACAACCAAATAGATTAAGAGCATCGAGGGGCGTTAGCGGCCCCTCGTTCTCCAGGTGTTCGAGGATTAACTCACATTGAGAAGGTTTCTTGGCGCTCATAATTTCACCGCCAAAACATCTGATGCTTCTTCAGCGCTCAAATATTTTTCTTCAGTAAACATAGTCAATTCATATGAACACTCTTTGCCATCTACCATAAAGACAATGTTAATGTCCCTGGTGTATGTGCTGGCATCAGACTGTGATAGTTTTTTGATTTCGCTAACTGCGATAGATTTAACTCTGTGGATATTGGTCTGCATATTGTTCTCCCGTGTTGATGAATGTATCATCACTGTTGATTTATGTAAACGAAAAGGGGGCGCATGGCCCCCTGCGGTTAGGATGCTTTACGGGCATTCACTCGCACGCTTACGGTTTCACTGGTACGTTCACACAAGGCAACTTTGTCTCCGAGCATTAGCCGTACCTTTTTGCTGTCCAGGGTAGTACGCATTTGATGCACAACTACAGCGTTGAACAGAGCGCCCTCTTTGCAATCCATGCCACTTTCTTTTAGCTTAGTTTTGATTGCATCTGCCTGCTTAGACAGGTCAGAGATTTGGGCCAACAACGAACCGAGCATATCTACATCAGCTGCGGTAGGTGTATTCTTCTTTGGTCTTCCCATTTTGTAACTCCTTTTTTTTGAATGTGTGTAGAGCTTACATCAACACCCATCAACAACGCAAGTTATTTTTTGTTGATATTTGTAGACCTGCTGAAACCCTTGTAGATCAACGGTTTACGAAGCGTTGCATTTATGGCAACATCTCTAAATGGAAACTAATACAAAAACACCCGTTGAATTGGCTATCGATGAATTCGGTGGAGTACGTAAACTAGCCAGGGCAATAGATCGAGATCCAGCTGCGGTAAGTAGATGGAAGAGGCAAGGCACTGTGCCTACAAATCTGCAGCGCAGGCTGCTCGAGATTGCCTGGGAAAGAGGTATAGATATTACTGCTCATGAAATGGTGTTCGGAAGAGCGTCATGATTGAGCTTGTCCTGGGCTGGCCGCCCAGCCAACTGAGCCCAAACGCTAGACTGCATTGGGGTAAATTGGCACGGGCAAAAAAATCTTACAGGCAGGCGTGCCACACTGTTGCAAAAGAGCAGCTGAAAAAAATAGAGGCAGTGGATCTGCCTGACGATATGGTTCTCGAAATGACATTCGTTCCCCCGGACAAAAGGAACTATGATCGAGATAACCTGACTGCGCGAATGAAGGCCGGCATAGATGGTTTAGCTGACGCGCTCCGCATAGATGACAAGCGGTTTACAACTGTCATCGCAACTATGGACACCGAAATGCTCGGTGGTTTTGTTCGTATACGCATCCTAAAGGAGAAAACTTATGGCGCATAAAGTAAAAGATCTCGCAGTGAAAACTCGAGAGTACATGAAAGATGGTGAAAAAAAAGCTAACTGGCAAAACATTGGTGCTGTCATGGAGAACGATGAGGGCCGGCAATTTCTATTGATTGATCGATGGGTTAACCTGGGCGGCTTGCCTGATTTTAGTGACAAGCCAAACCCGTCAGCTGTTTTGGTGAATATGTTTGATCCAAACACTGGCAACAATTTTCAGCCAACAGCACACGACAAAGCAAAACAAGATGGGTATCAGCCACAATCAGGAGCCGGGCAAGCCCCACCAAAAAAACCTGATCTAGATGATGATATTCCATTTTAAATAAATAGCTTTTCTAGTTTTAGTTTTTGGTTTAGACTGTGTTTAAAATCAAATCTAAAAATAGGAGAACGCAAATGTCACCAAGACGATTAGCAGCAAAGCAGGGCCAGCGGCAATATACCGGGAAGCCCTGCAAAGCCTGCGGAGAAACACTGCGCTACACTAGCAACGCTGGTTGTGTGGCCTGTCAGATCAAGAACTCTCGAGTGTCGAACAAACTTATCCAGGTTGAATTGTCATCCAGGTTAAATGGTTCACACATACAGGGCAGCGTGAAGGGGGCCAAGTAATGCACTTTTTCCCTTTTAACATTGGCGATTACATAAGCCATACCAGGCATCTGTCTTTATTAGAAGACCTGGCGTATCGAAGATTGTTAGATCTTTATTACCTACATGAAGAGCCGTTGAACGAAAGCTCAACAGTCGTTGCACGTTTAATCAATATGAGAGATCAGGTTGATGAGGTGCAGATTGTTTTGGAAGAATTCTTTGAGCTCGATAAAGGTGTGGGCTGGATTAATCCCAGAGCTGATGAAGAGATTAAAAAATACCAAGGTAAACTGGACGCTGCATCAAGAGCTGGCAAGGCATCTGCAGCTGCTAGAGCTAACGGTAGTCGAACAGTCGTTCAACCAAACAAGAAACATGAAACAGTAAACAAGAAACAAGAAACAAAAATAAATAAACCAGATGATGTTTCTAAAACTATTTGGGAAGATTTCTTGAAGCATAGGAAAAATGTCAAAGCGCCATTAACAGCAACAGGATTAGTAGGCATTACGTTAGAGGCGGAGAAGGCAGGCATCAAGCTCGAGGATTGCTTGACCATGATGCAGGCTAGAGGTTGGCGAGGGTTTAGAGCTGAATGGGTCAAGGATCAGAAAGGTAAATCATATAACGAAATAAATTATGGGGAAGGAGTGCAAGAAATATCATGAATAAATTTGATAGTGTCCTGGGCAAAACCCAGCCAGATGAAAAGCGCCAATGTGATAAACATGGTGAATACACATCTAGAAACTTTTTAGGAACACACTGGTCTAGTTGCCCGGTTTGTTCAGAAGAACAGAAAGCAATAGATAAAGAAAAAGAAAAACGTGAAGCCATCGAGAGAGAAAAAGAGCGAAGAGAATTGCGATGGAAGTCAAGGTTAGGCGGAGCAGCTATACCAGAACGGTTCCGGGATAGGACACTGGATAGCTACAAAGCAGAAAACCCAGGCCAGGAAAAAGCATTAGCGTTTGCAAAAGAATACGCTGAAAACTTTGACCAGGTTTTAGATACAGGACGTTGTGCAATCTTTGTTGGCAAGCCGGGTACAGGTAAAACCCATTTGGCAATAGGCATTGCGCTTCACATTTTGAAGCAAGATCGGTCACCAGTATTTGTCACCGTTCAACGTCTTATTAGAAGAATAAAAGATAGCTGGAACACTCAAGGCGAAACAGAAAGCCAGATTGTGGATGCCTATGCATCGCCAGATCTTTTGATACTCGATGAGGTTGGTGTTCAGTTTGGGTCAGATTTTGAAAAACAAATTCTGTTTGATGTGCTCAATGAGCGATACGAAAAACGAAGACCAGCAATTCTTCTATCAAATATTCCTGGCAATGAGCTCGGCGGTTACCTTGGTGAACGTGTCACTGATCGGCTGCGTGAAGATGGTGGGAAGATGATTGGTTTCGATTGGGACAGCTACAGGAGAAATCGATGAAAGAAAAAATTACAGTGGCTGTATTTATAATCGTATTGTTTGTTGCCTTTGGAATGGCAGGGCGTAGCGATTATGAAAATTTTTTAATGCAACAAGATATGTACTGTGAAGGCAGGCAGATCTGGGAGAGTGAAAAACAGGCAGGCATACCCGTTGATATTAGAAACGGCTATCCGCCATATAGAGAGGATTATTATGAGTGCAATTAATAGCGAACCAAGTAAAGCCTGGGAACAGCACGCAGCAGAAAACCCAGAAGATGCCGGCAGTCAGTATGCTCATGAAATGTTTTTAAAAGGTTGGGCTGCACGCTCGATGGCAGAACATGAGATAGATTTACAGTTAGGTGATGCACAACAACAGGTGCAACAATTGCTAAAAGAAATATCAACAGGCTGCCCGATCAATGACCAGGTAATAGATAAAATAAAAGCCAGGGCAAGAAAGGGAATTGAAAAATTTGGCGGCAACATGATGCAATCAGAACGGCCTGTCGTTGAATGGTTAAACGAAGCGCAAGAAGAGGCAATGGACACTGCCGTTTATATTCAGCGCATCATCATATCGTTAGCACAAGAACAATCAAAGAAAGGAAGGTAACATGGATGTCATGCAAAAATTGCGAGAGGCCAAAAGAGATTTTATTAGTTGGTGGGCAAAACGTCTGCAGCTATTGCGAAAAATGGCGGCTCGAGTGCGAAGCACGATCACTGCTAAAATTGCCATTGGCCAAGCGGAGAGAAGCGTTAAACGCAAGACAAAGCAAGCGAGGAAAAAGCCCAACAGATGAATTGAAGAAAGTTATGAGTGATGTCTTCTATAGCAAGCTACACAAAAAAAGGCGTTGTTCGCAATAAGTCTGAACGCTGCCCACCATGCAAAGGTTATTGCAAATTGGGCAGTGTTTGCATCGAGCGAGAACGTGCAAATAGAATATTAAATGCAATTGCTGAAGAGCGCGGTGACCGTATATCTGATGAACAAGTGTTATGGGCATTGTGTGTAACCGGAGATATAGCTGTTGAATAATTATCAATGTTGATATAATCTCACTAAAACTTGATTTGTTTTAGATGATAGGAGCGATGGCAAAGGTAACTAGAATAGTGATAGCTGTGAATGAGAAGGGATACCGGGTAGGTATGTCTCATCAAAACGCTCGTATACCAGATGCGACAGTTGACGCTATGCGCGATCTACATGAAGATCATTCTATCGGTTATGGTACATTATCAACTATGTTTAATATAGACAGAGGAACAGTGGCAAAGATTTGCAGATATGAAAGAAGAGCACAAACACCAGAAAACTGGAAAACCATCCGCAAAGAAGGGTAGACCAGCTGAGAAACCAGATCAGAAAATAGTCGATGAACTATTGGACTGGATCTCTGACGGTAAAACTTTGCGTGCATTCTGTCGGTTAAAAGGTAAGCCGGCCTGGCGTACTATTTACCATTGGCTGGATAAAGATCCAGAGTTTCTGGCACGCATCGCGCACGCGCGAGACATGGGGGCTGATGCTATTGCAGAAGAATGCCTGGAGATCATCGATGCTATGCCAATGCAAACAGGCGGTGATAATCCTAGAATGGATAGCGCTCATGTTGCCTGGAGTAAGAACAGGATCGAAGCCAGGTTAAAACTCTTATCTAAATGGAACCCAAAAAAGTATGGTGACAAGGTAGGGCTCAACCATGAGGGCGGCATAAACCTGGTAGTCAGTACAGGCGTGCCTGATGATTAAGTTAGATTACGCCCCAAGGTCATGGCAGAAACAATGCCACCAAAGCAGGCAAAGATTTAGCGTCTATGCATTGCACCGAAGGGCCGGCAAGACCGAGCTAGCAATCATGGAGCTAATCGACAAGGCAATGAAGACAGACAAAGATCTGGCCTTGTTTCTATATGTTGCACCATTCCTAAAACAATCAAAAGCAATTGCATGGGCCAGGCTAAAACAAAAGCTCGAGCCACTACGCAGAACTAACGTAATCGATATCAATGAAGGCGATCTGTTTGTTAAGTTTAAACACAACGGGGCTATCATTAGATTGTTTGGCGGTGACAACCCTGATGCCATGCGTGGCTTGAGAGTTGATGGGATTGTAATAGATGAGGTGGCGCAGATTAAACCCGAGGTATGGAATGACATAGTACAGCCGGCTTTATCTGACCGCCTGGGCTGGGCTGTATTCATAGGCACGCCAAGCGGTATCAATTTATTTAGTGAGCTGTATCATAGAGCTGTTGACCTTGAGGGATGGACAGCATCTCGATACACCGTTTACGATACAGACAGTTTGCATCCTGATGAGGTTGAGCGTTTAAAACGTGACATGGCCGAAACATCTTTTGCCAGGGAATACCTATGTGATTTCTCAGCAGCTGGTGATGACCAGTTAATCTCATTGGCCGATGCAGAGTTAGCAGCACAACGTGTTTATCAAGCGCCTGATGTAGATCATGCGCCTGTAGTCATGGGCGTAGATCCAGCCAGGTTTGGTGATGATAGATCAGTTGTGTTTAGGCGTCAGGGTAGACAGGCATTTAAGCCTGTTGTTTATCGGGGCATCGATAATATGGAGCTGGCATCACGGGTGGCAAATCTTATAGAGGAGCATGACCCGGACGCAGTATTCATAGATGCAGGGGCAGGGTCAGGCGTCATTGATAGGTTGCGTCAGTTAGATTACAGCGTGATCGAAGTACCGTTTGGTGGAAAGGCTACACGGCCAGAGCTGCACATCAATCGTAGAACTGAGATGTGGTGGGATATGAAAGAATGGGTGGAGCTCGGTGGAGCTATACCGAATGATAGCGCACTGAAACAAGAACTAGCTACACCCATCTACTGGTATGACAGCTCTGGTAGGCGTGTGCTCGAAAGCAAAGATTTAATTAAGAAGCGATTGCAGGGGGCCGGGTCACCAGATCTAGCTGATGCGCTATGCCTAACATTCGCTCACCCGGTGGCTAAACAAGAGCCGAAAGACATTTACATCAAAGCGCAAGAAAGGGCGATTAAAAAAGATCATGATCCATACAAGTCGATCTAAACAGCCCGATGATAACTTTATTCGCATTACGACAGGGTTAGACGTTGGGCCATTCAATAAGCTACTGAGCGATAAGCCAGAGCTATGGGATGAGATAGAGGCACGGCAGAAGGCCAGCAACTCTGCACACAAAGATACTAAATGCATATTTGTAAGAGGCCCATTAAAGATGAGCCATTACTATGTGATGTTTGACCTAGGGGCATACGATTACCCGTGCATGGATTACCTGGCAGATGAGCTAGTGCCATTGTTAAAGCCAGTATTAGATTGGCTAGAGGTGATAGAACTAGGCAGGGTGCTAGTGGTTAACCTGGAACCAGGTGGCCATGTAGACGCACACGATGATCAGGGAATGTATGCAGATTATTACTCCAGGTTTCATTTGGTACTGCAGTCCAACAAAGGATGCAGCCAGACCTGTGGAGATCAGAGACAGGAATTTAATGTCGGGGATGTGTGGTGGTTTGACCATAAGAAAGAACACACCGCTGACAATAAAGGTAACGACAACAGGGTGCACATAATATTCGATGCAGTAACAAATCTGTTTCCTATGTCAGGCGTGCCCGTAACTGATGACGATGAAGTTAAATTAGATGAAAGTGGGGTATCCTATGATAGACATTAGGCCAGCCACGGTTGATGAAATGTTGGTCGAGGCACAAACATTATTTGAAGAGCACTGGAACGAGATAGCTCTTAACAAGGATGTGATGGTGCTCAAGCCATACGAAGAAAAGTATCGTGCTGCAGAAGAGCAGGGCACGATATTCATTTTAGCAGCCTGGCAAGAAGATGTGCTTGCAGGGTATTCTGTAAACTTTGTAACCAACCATTTGCACTATGCGGATATGAAACTATGCTCAAACGATCTTCTCTTTATCAAAAAAGAATACCGGGCAATGAGTGTCGGCATGAGAATGATGAAGGCTACAGAGACACAAGCAAAAGATCTCGGATGCAAACTGATGCTATGGCACGCAAAAGAAAACACACCTTTAGCTGCTATCTTGCCGAGAATGAAATATGGTGTGCAAGACATAATCTTTTCAAAGGAGATATAAGATGGGTGTAACAGCAGCAGTCACTGCGGTTGTAGGTACAGCCTACACAGTTAAACGTGGTGAGGAACAAAAGAAAGAGCAAGCAAAAGCTCTTGCCGAACAAAAGAAAGCCAATACTCAAGCACAAGTGGCAGCTGAGAAAGCTGAGAGCCGTGCTGATATGGAATACAATAGGCAGAACCAGAAACAAGCTAATGTTAGCTCTATTGTTTCTGAGAGTGAACAGGCAGGCAAGACAGGTGCTGCCGGCACAATGCTTACAGGTAACATGGGTATTGATCCGAACTTGCTTAAACTTGGCAAAAACACTTTATTGGGCGGATAGATCATGGCAACAACCAAGCGCGAAAAACTACTGACGCGCTGGGGCCACCTCAGATCTGAGCGTGCAACCTGGTGGTCACATTGGCAAGAAATCACGACATATCTGTTGCCTCGCAACGGGCGTTATTTCGAGCAAGATAGGAACAAGGGACATAGACGCCACAATTCTATCTATGACAACACAGGAACTCGAGCACTGAGAACACTTGGTGCAGGCATGATGGCAGGCGCAACGTCACCAGCTAGACCCTGGTTTAGACTAGGCACTGCAGATCCAGATCTAAATAAATACCAACCAGTCAAACTATGGTTAGATGATTGCACCGACAGGATGCGGTTAGTCTTTACCAAATCAAATACGTATCGAACACTGCATGGCATCTATGAAGAGCTGGGCGCATTCGGTACTGGCGGATCATTGATACTGCCTGATTACAAAACAGCTATCCATCATTACCCGGTAACAGTCGGTGAGTATGCTATCGGTCAGGATTATCAGGGCCGTGTGAATACGTTGTTTAGAGAATTCCAAAAGACTGTTAGTGAATTAGTCAGGGAGTTTGGTTACAACAACTGTTCAACAACCGTTAAAAATTTATATGACCGGGGCAACCTGGATACATGGATTACAATCATCCATGCTGTCGAGCCAAGAGATGACAGAGAGCGTGACAAAGGTAAACGTGACGCAAAGAACATGGCATTCAAGTCATGCTATTTTGAGCTTGGTGGTGACAGTGAGCAGCTGTTGCGTGAAAGCGGATACAATGATTTCCCGGCTGTCGTACCTCGCTGGGGTTTATCAGGTGGTGACATATATGGAAACAGTCCAGGTATGGAAGCGCTTGGTGATGTGAAGCAGCTGCAGCATGAGCAATTGCGTAAAGCACAAGGCATCGACTATCAAACAAAGCCACCTCTACAGGTTCCAAGCTACATGAAGAATAGAGATGTAGACAGTTTGCCTGGCGGCGTAACTTTTGTTGATGGCCAACAAGGCAAGATAGAAACAGCATTCCAAGTTAATCTAAATCTGCAGCATCTGCTTATGGATATCCAGGATGTTAGAGGGCGTATCAACGGTGCGTTCTATGCAGACCTGTTCCTAATGCTAGCCAATGCAACAGACACACGTATGACAGCGACAGAGGTAGCAGAAAGGCATGAGGAAAAGCTATTGATGCTTGGCCCTGTCCTGGAGAGGCTGCACAATGAGCTGTTAGATCCGCTGATTGATATTACATTTAATCGAATGATCGAAAGCAATCTGATACCGCCTGCACCACCAGAACTGCAAGGCATGGAACTAAATGTAGAATTTGTTTCAATGCTTGCCCAGGCGCAGCGTGCTATCGGAACAAACAGCATCGACAGATATGTGAACAGCATGGGCATGGTCGCACAGATGAAACCAGAAGTGTTAGACAAGTTTGATGCAGACAACTGGTCAGATGAATATGCTGATATGTTGGGTGTAGATCCATCGCTTATTATTCCTGGTGAACAAGTGGCCAAGATACGTAACGCCCGTGCAGAAGCTCAAGCAGCGCAAGCACAACAGCAAGCGCAAGCACAACAAGCTGAGACAGCAGCTAAACTGTCGAGCGCTCAAACAGGGCCAGACAAAAATGCTTTAATGGATGTGATGAACCAGTTTAGCGGATATCAATCACCATCACCATTGGAGGTAGGATAATGGATTTAATCGATCTTAAAAAAGAACCAGAACAACAATACAGCGAAGGCGAACAGTATGAAGATCAATCAGCATACAGCTATGGTCTATGCATTCGCCTGGGCGAAGAAGAACTAGCAAAGCTCGGCATAGAACAACTGCCGGCAGCTGGTGCTGAGATGATGATCAAAGCAATGGCGTATGTAAAAACTGCTAGCGAGAAAAAAGAAATGGATGGCACAAGCAAAAGTCTTGAGCTGCAGATCTGCGCTATGGGAATTGACCCAATGGATAAGACTAAGGACAACGCAAAATCATTGTATGGCAATGAAGCGCCGGCAAAAGAAAGTCCAAGGTCAGGGCAAGACATCGCAAACTATTTGTACAAGGATTGATCATGGCTAAACGTCCGGGCTTGTGGGCCAACATTCATGCAAAGCGAAAAAGAATTAAGGCTGGATCTGGTGAGCGTATGAGAAAGCCAGGCTCAAAAGGTGCACCAACTGCAAAGGCAATAAAGAACAGCCAGACCAGTGATGAAGAGAAATTGAAAAAACTATACCCGAGTACAAAAGGCGCGTGAGGCGTGCCCGTATCAAATCAATAACTGGATATATTAGAACATGAGCAATTACGATCCTCTAGATCTTAAAGGTCAAGAAAAAGAAAGAGACAGTAAAAAAGTCACTTCCAAAATTGATCGTGAGAACGAAGAGGCGGATATTAAATGGCTCATGAGCAGTAAGAGGGGGCGGCGTGTAATATGGCGTCTTCTGGAACAAGCAGGGGTGTTTAGGTTATCGTTTAACACCAACGCGATGGCAATGTCATTTAGCGAAGGTAACAGAAACTTTGGCTTACAGATCCTAACCTTAGTCCACACTCTCTGCCCAGAGCTGTATCCAACAATGATAAAGGAGCAAAAAAATGTCAGAGATGCTGATGACGGAAGCCAACCAACCAAATGAAGGCAACGCATCGCAGCAACCAGTAGAAGCTGCGGAGACTGAGCAATCAGTAAATGTGGAAGATACTGGAAACCAGCAGCAAGCTGAAGGTGTAACAGACCAACAAGCCCAGGATGGGGCCGCTGTTGAGAGTGATAGTAACCAGGACACTGCGCCTGAGAAATACGAGTTTAATACTGAGGTGGCTGACGCGCCCCAGGTTCTCGATGCCGAGGTTGTTGAAGCCTACGGTGAGGTTGCTAAAGAACTCAATTTGTCACAAGACGCTGCACAAAAAGTATTAGACAAGATGGCCCCTGTTATACAAGCCAAACAAGCTAAAGTCCTCGAGGGTGTGAAAGCCGAGTGGGGTCAGCAATCATCTACCGATCAAGAATTCGGTGGTGAGCAGCTGGCTGGCAACTTGGATGTCGCAAAGAAATCCCTGGATGCCTTTGGTACTGATGCTTTGCGGTCGCTGCTTCATGAAAGCGGTCTTGGAAACCACCCGGAAGTTATCCGGTTTATGTTCCGAGCCGGTAAGGCAATCAGTGAAGATAGTTATGTCGGATCATCTCAAGGAGCTGAAGGCGCAAGCAGATCAGCACCAAAAGATTTCGCCGGCCTAGCCAACGCACTGTATTCTAATCAGCAAACATAAAGGAGCTAAAATATGGCTACTCTCTCAACCTCAAATCTTACTTTGGCCGACTGGGCTAAAAGAAGTGACCCTGATGGTAGGGTTCCGATCATCGCTGAACTGCTTTCGCAGTCCAACGAAATCCTAGATGACTGCGTTTTCAAGGAAGGTAATCTTCCCACTGGTGAACGTGTAGTTATCAGAACTGGTTTACCAGAAGTGTACTGGCGTGCACTGAACCAAGGTATTCCATCAAGCAAATCAACAACAGCACAGATTGATGAGGCTTGTGGAATTCTTGAAGCACGTTCAGAAGTGGACAAAGATCTGGCAATGTTGAACGGTAACACCGCGCAATTCCGCCTATCTGAAGACACTGCTTTCTTGGAAGCAATGAACCAAACACAAGCATCAACAATTTTCTATGGCAACCCTGGTACAGATCCTAAAAAGTTTCTTGGTCTAGCACCTCGTTACTCAGATCTGTCATCAAGCAATGCTCAGAACATTTTAGATGCCGGTGGCTCTGGTTCAGACAACACCTCAATTTTCTTAGTATGCTGGGGTGACAACACGGTTTACTGTCCTTTCCCTAAAGGATCGAAAGCTGGCCTAACTCACGAAGATCTTGGTGAGCAGACTGTCTACAATAGCGATGGCACGCGCCTACAAGCGTTTGCTACACGTTATCAGTGGAAGAATGGTTTGGTTGTTAAAGACTGGCGTTATGTCGTGCGTATCGCAAACATCGATATCAGCGATCTTAACACTGGCTCTGGAACACAAGCCGCAGCTGCATCAACAGCCTTGGTGAAAATGATGGCTAAAGCACTGTATCGTATTCCAAACATGGCTATGGGCCGAGCAGCATTCTATATGAATAGATCTGTTCACTCAGGATTGTCTATCTCAGCACTCGACAAGTCGCAGTCTGTACTAGCAATCAATGAAGGTCTTACTCAGTTTGGTTCACCACAGAGCTATCTTTCATTCCTTGGTGTTCCTCTACGTAGAGTGGACAGCCTGGTTAATACAGAAGCCCGTGTGGTTTAACTCTAACATAGAAGGAGATCTGAAATGATTACAGACAAACTGCTCAGAGTGAGCGAAGATCAAGCAGTAACTGTTACTGCTGTATCAACCGACACCATAGACCTAAAAATTGCTAGGGATATGGGCGAAGGTCACAATCTCTTCATGAACTTTGCTGTGACAACTGCGATGGTAGGCGGCACAAGCATTAAATTTGAAGTGATTTCATCTGCTAACGCAAACTTATCAAGCCCAACTGTTATTGGTAGCACTGATGCTGTCGTAACAGCTGACCTTACGCTTGGTAAGAATGTTGCAGTAGCCATCAACCCACAAATCGCTAGCAATGGTGAGCGTTATCTGGGTGCACGATACACTGTATCAGGCACATACTCAGCTGGCACAATCACTAGTGACATTGTGGAAACAGTACAAGATGGACAGAAGTATTATGCTTCTGGCTTTACTGTATAAGTAAGAGGGAGTGACTAATGCCAATGTATAAAGCCACAATCAAATGTTTCGTAGGCAATACGCTTAGAGAAGCAGGCGAGGAGTTTGAATATAACGGTGAGCCTTTCGCGCACATTGAACAACTAGGCAAAGCTAAAACTGCACCAGCTCCCGAGGTTACTGCAGAAGATGATGAGCCTAAAAAGAAATGGACGCCGAAGGTAAAACGTAATTCAGCCAAAGGCCAAGATAAATAGGCAACGGTCTTCTAGTATTACTATTTTAACAGAGGGGGCCAGTGGATCTTCCATTGACCCCCTTATTTAGATAGGAGGCCGCTATGGCAACAGAAGTTGACATCTGCAATCTTGCCCTGGCGCACCTGGGTGATGATGCAACGATAGCAACGCTGTCCCCACCAGAGGGTTCAGCGCAGGCACAGAATGCGTCAAGATTTTATCCGATAGCTCGAGACACGTTATTAGATATGCACGCCTGGGATTTTGCAACAAAACGTGGGAACTTGGCTTCATCGACAAACACAAACAATCAATGGGAATATGCATACATTGCACCCAGCGATATGATGTCTGCAGTAGCAGTGATCTCACCATCAGCACAAAATGATTACGCTACTAGAATGTCAGCTGGTGATACACCGGGCGGCATAACATCTAACTATGCGCCAACCATTTCAGCTGGCCAGTATACACCGCAGCAATTTGTATTAGAGATAGACAATAGCGGTAATCAGTTAATTTATTCTAACCAAAAAAATGCCATGTTGCGTTACCAGGCATATGTAAACGACACCACTAAATTTTCTTCATTGTTCACAATGACACTTTCATGGCATCTAGCATCGATGTTAGCCGGGCCTGTAATTAAAGGTGACCAGGGCACTGCAGAGGCAAAGCGATGCACATCTATGATGCAAGGATATATGCAGCAAGCAAAGAAATCAGACAACGCACACAGGCAAATTAGCGTAGAACATATCGTCCCTTGGACATCCGGGAGATAACCAATGCCAAATACCCGTACATTTAACAGGGCATTCTCAGGCGGTGAGATCTCGCCAGAAATGTTCGGACGTATTGATGATGCCAAGTATCAACAGGGCGCGGCAAGGATGCGTAACTTTATAGCCAAGCCACAAGGCCCGGCAGAAAACCGTCCAGGCTTTGCATATGTTAATGAGGTTAAAGACAGCACAAAGTCTGTAAGGTTGTTATCGTTTACATTTAACACCACACAAACAATGGTCATCGAGCTTGGTGATCAGTACATGAGGTTTCACACACAAGGGTCAACATTACAATATGCAGATGGCGCTGCCTGGAGTGGCAGTACAGCCTACGATGTAGGTGACATAGCAAAAGTAGGTGGCGTAAATTATTACTGCACTGCAGACAATACAAACAACACACCACCAAATGCATCTTACTGGTATGCATTACCTACAGATTACACATACGAGATACCATCGCCGTATCTAGAAGCAGAGCTGTTTGATGTGCATTACGTGCAGTCAGCTGATGTGATGACACTGGTGCACCCTAATCATGCTCCAAAAGAATTAAGAAGGCTTGGCGCTTCTCAGTGGCAAGTAACCAATATTGATTTCGGCAGCCCTATTGGCAGGCCAGGTGGCGTCAGTGTAGCGCGATATATACCATCATCAGAAAGCGTAAACAGTGACACATATGAAACGCACCGGTATTGCGTAACAGCTATTGCAGCTAACCTGGTTGACGAAAGCGCTAAATCAAATACTGCATCAAGAACAAATAACATTTTTGTGTCGGGTGCTAAAAATACTATTTCATGGAACTCAGTAACCAATGCAGTTAGATATCGAGTTTATAAAGATGTCGGCGGCATATTTGGTTTCATTGGTGAGACAACAGGAAACAGCATCGAAGACGTTAATATATCCCCAGACTTTTCTAGAACACCACCAATCTATGAAAATGATTTTGTTGGGACAGGCAACTATCCGGGCGCTGTATCCTATTTTGAGCAGCGTAGAGTTTTTGCCGGCACTAATAATGCTCCACAAAGTATTTGGATGACTAAATCAGGTACTGAAAGCAATATGTCATACGGCTTACCAATACGTGATGATGATCGTATTGAGTTTAGAGTTGCTGCCCGTGAAGCAAATACAATTAGACACATCGTGCCGCTGACCCAGTTATTGTTAATGACAGGATCTGCAGAATGGCGCGTGCAATCAGTTAACAGTGATGCAATCACACCAACATCAATATCTGTTAAACCACAGTCTTACGTAGGTGCATCAAACGCTCAACCAGTGATCGTTAATAATAGTATGGTTTATGCCGCATCCCGTGGTGGTCATATAAGAGAGCTGGGATACAACTGGCAGGCCAATGGTTTTATCACCGGAGATCTGTCACTGCGTGCATCACATCTATTCGATAACTACAGAATAATAGATATGGCCTTGGCTAAAGCACCAACACCAATTGTTTGGATGGTCAATACACAAGGCAGATTGCTGGGCCTTACATACGTCCCAGAACAGACTGTAGGCGCATGGCACTGGCATGACACAGATGGCAAGTTTGAAAGCGTTGCGACAGTCTCTGAGGGCGATGATGATGTTGTTTATTGTGTAATTAAAAGAACAATAGGCGGCGTTGAAAAAAGATATATTGAACGAATGGGAACCAGATTATTTAAAACCCAGCGTGATAGTTTCTTTGTCGATGCAGGGGCCACTTATAACGGCATCAATACAAACACTGCCCGAAACGTAACGGTGAATGGCGCTAGTTATTCAAAAGGTGACACGCTAACAGCTACAACAAATTATAATTTATTTAATGCACCACCAAGTTTATCAGATATTGGCGATGCGATTATCCTGGTTGATGGTGATCAATATTATAGATGCACCATTATCAGCACTGTAAGCGCCACACAGGCCAATGTGCAGATAGATAGAGATATACCAGCAAACTTACAGAACACCGCCACAACAGGCTTTGAGGTGGCAAGAAACACTATTTCTGGTTTGAATTGGCTGGAAGGTAAAACAGTTAGCATTCTCGAGAACGGTGCGGTGCATCCGCAAAGAGTGGTAACAGGCGGATCTATAACATTAGACCGGGCATCAAGTGTCGTTCATGTTGGCCTGGAATATAACAGTGATGTACAGACGTTGCCTTTAGCTCTACAGACAGAGGCGTTTGGACAGGGCCGTGTAAAGAACTTAAACCATGCATGGCTGCGTGTTTTAGAGAGCTCTGGTATCTTTGCCGGGCCAAATGATCAGAACCTGGTAGAAGCTAAACAGCGTACTACAGAGCCCTATGGAACGCCGCCTAACCTTAAAACACAAGACGTTAAGATAATGCTCACACCGACATGGGCAGACAATGGACAAATATTTATTAGGCAAACAGATCCTCTTCCGCTTACTGTAATAGGTGTGACGCTTGAAGTTTCTATAGGTGGATAGTGTGCCCGTAACTGGGTAGATTGTCTGTACTGTCAGAATAATTAAAAATTTAGAAGAGGTGTTGACCTAATGTCTACGGCAAATCCATTTGGCTTCAGTCAAAGTACAATAGACAGCTTTGCAGAGATGGGGCCAATCCTACAAGTTGGTGGTGCAATCAATTCTATTTTTGGTGGGTACTACGCTGATGAAGCAAAAAAGTACCAGTTAAAAAGCCAGGCGCTTAGTCTAGAGCACAAGCGAGACATGGCAAAAATTACTGGCCGGATGCAAGAAAAACAAGCTCAACAGATCTACCGGGCATACAATAAACAAATTCAAATACAGACACTCAAAGCAGGCGCAGCTAAATCAACTGCCAAAACATCGATGCGTGCAAGGGGCATAGATATCAGTGTAGGCAGTACAGCAAATGCTTTTGCTAGCTCTGAGATTATGAAAGAAATTGATCTGTTAACAATGAATAGTAACAAAGTTAAGGCAGCAAACGATATGCGTCTGCGTGGCGTTAACACTACAATAGCTAGCGATATGCTTGGGATGTCTGCAAGGAACACATTTGCTAGCGCTAAATCAATCGACAGTTTTTTAAATATGTCAACGACACTGCTTACAGGGGCTGGCAATATGATGCGCGGATATTATCAAGATACGCAATCAGCTCAACTGTACTCTCAACTGGCCAACAATCCAGCAGCTAGCGGTAGTCCTTCAACCGTGAAACTAAAATAAGGATTATATGATGGCTAGAGTACCGTTACAGGAAACACCCACAGTAGGCGTAGAGGTTGGATCAGCAGCAGGGTTCCAAGGACAAGGTGTTACGCCGGTACAAAACTATCAGGCAATATCCCAGCAAAAGTTTGGTGCGGCTCTACAAAAAGAAGGCAAGCAATTAAGCATTATTTCTAGACAGCTACAAGATGAGCTGGATGATGCAAAAGCAAAACAATTATACAATGAGTTTGCAACCGAGCTCGAGGGCGTTCAGCTAGACTATCTATCTACAAGAGGGCCAGGCGCTGTTATGTCGGTGGGTAAAGATCCCGAGACAGGCGCTACCATATCTGTTTTTGACCAGACAATAAACGATTTAGAAGGCAAGCTAGGTTCATATTTAGACCGAGCTGATAACGACAAACAGAAGTATATGCTTCAATCAATGTCGGCCAGCTCTATTCGTTCCGCATCAAGCACAATGGCCAGGCATTCTATTGTCGAGCAGCGCAAGTATGCTGATGCTGAAAAGAAAGCCCATGTAAACGTGTTAGCAAAAAATGCTGGCATGGCCTATCAAGATTGGACAGACCCTACTGGTCAATACACAATCAATACAGCAGCAGCTATAAAAGCTGCATCTGATTATGCAGATGAGCAGGGCTGGGAAAAACAAGATCCAAATATTGAAGGATCAAAAGACAGCTGGCAGCGTAAACAATTAATGGCGAGTACGTTTGACACTATCCATGAAGGCGCACTAGGCGCGATGGTTGCTGATGAAGACTATTTTAAAGCTATGGCATATCTGCAAACTAATATGCAGCAAGGCACGATAGGCAGCGAGGTATCTAATAGATATATTGGAACCATCAGAACAGGCTATGAAAAGCAAGCTGGCACAGATATAGGAAAATCAATTGTAAATTTCACAGGTAATCCAAACAGTTTTATATATGAAGACCAGGCTAAGTTTTTACAAACATTGCCTAGTGGATACCTTGCCAACGATGGTGCTGGTGGCCCGGTTAGATTTGGGCTGCACATGAATGATGGTATTCCTGTCATGGATCTGAACCAGGAAGATGCATTAGAACAACTGCAGATTATGCAAAACGCATCTGACTATATGAGTGTAGTACCGGAGCACCGGGCTATGCATTTATACCTTATAAGCAAATTAGGCGTGAATGCTGCAGATAAAATTTTTAGAGATGCTGGTGGCAAAAAGGGTGACCCTGCAGTAGTTTTAGACAAAGCAATGTTCGCTGCAAACGAAGCAATAAAAAACAAGTTTGGATTAAAAATTGATGGCGTTCTACAGCCCACCACAAAAGGTGACCATGTAGATCTAATGCAAAGCGATATAGCATTCATAGGGTCAAAAGTAGACTACACCGCTTTAAGTGGGGAAGGCTATACGACAGCAGAACAAATGTACCGAACAGATAAAAACACTGGTGTGCCTTTATTAGAAGATATGTTGAAGCAAGCTAGAGACACAATAAAAGATCCAGATAAGCTAGATCATGCTGAGACATATATAAAAGCCTGGCATACCGAGAAAACAAACTTTCAAGAAACAAATTATTCTCAGATGCACCAGCAAGCTCAAGACGTTGCGTTTGCCAGAATAGGCGGCTGGCAAGATATACCGCCGGCCCAATGGAATTCTATTAGGCCAGAAGACAAAGCAGCTTTACGTGAAGGCCCGAACCGTGGCGATGATCCAGATACTGTTATCAAGATTTTAAAAGACCCTTCTCTAATGCTTACAGGAAACATCGAAAAATTCAGACCTCTGTTATCCGAAAGCCAGTACAAATCATTTGTAGCAGCTGGTATTGAGGCTAGCACCCAGGGGGGCAAAAACTTTATATCGGCATCTGTCGATGGCAATATGCTGGACACAACATTAAACCGTATGGGTTTTGACGATCTGTCCAAAGGCAATGACAAAGAAAAAATGGATTACATACAAATTACAGAAGCCTGGAAAACCAGAGTTGACATGGCGCAAATTGAGAATGGCAACAATCCAATAAGTCGAGACAAGAAACAAGGTATTTTAAATGATCTGCTTATGGACAAAGTTATGCTCGATGAGCTCGGCAGAGATCCCTCTGTGCCTGTATCATCGCTCGATCCTGACCAGCTCGAAGATGCATACGTTAATGTAGGCGGTGAACAAATTTATATGACATCAATCCCAGCTGGTGTTCGAGCGCTAATTATATCTGGGTTTAATAATAAACGTATTCCAGTGTCAGAACAGAAGATTGCTGAATTGTGGATCAGAGCTAATCGGCCTAAGAATGCAGCAGAGGCTGACAAATATATATCAAGTCTGGGACAATAAAGATGGCCGACAATCCATTTGATAAATTAATTGATGCGGCTCCAAGCCAGAACTATGGCGAAATAAAAGCCAATCCTTTTGAAAAATTAATAGAGCGTGAAAATGCTGAGAGTGATGCGATCCTTAAAAAGATGCTGTCATCAGTTTCTAATAACGATCCCGATAAAGTTGGTGAGGCTCAGAAAATACAGCAGAGCCTAAATCTGCCACCAGATGTTAAAATAGACAGCGATGAGGCTATCAATAAATTAAAAGAAAAAAAGAAACAAATTGATATATTTCAAAACAACCTCGCTAAACAAAGCCCGTTCCTGGCACAGCAATTAAGAGATCCAGCGTTTGCAGCAATTGCTCATGACGATACAGAAAGACTAGGCGTTCTCGAGACTGTGTTTGATGGGGTAGTAAATATTCCAAACAATACATCACAAGGCTTTGAGAAAGGCCGGCTAGTGGATGAGCTGGGCAGGCTGGGCAATCTTAAACAAACAGGGCAATCATCAGAAAACATTGATGCTAGGATCGGAGAAATCAATTCCCGTATCCAAGAGCTAGAGGGTGATGGCGCTGGTTTCTGGGAAAATGCATCAGAGTTTGTTGGCCAAATGTCAAAGACTATGCCCAAGGCTTTTGAGTTTGGCCTGGGCACTGGTATGTCTTATGCAACAGCTGTTGGTATTGCCGGGCAAGTTGGGCCACAGATTGCGACACCAGAAGAAATTATAACAGTACCAAGCGCATTTGTTGGCGGTTTCTTTGCCGGCTTTGTAGCAAAGATGGGTGCAGAAAGTTATGTAATAGAAAGCGGTCATTCATATTTAGAAATGATTGAAGAAGGCATAGACAAAGATGTTGCACAATACGCATCGTCTGGTGTTGGTATAGTCAATGCGGCTCTCGAGGTTGTTGGCGTCAGCGTTGTTGCTGCCCCATTTAAAAAAGCATTAATGAAAAGGGTGACAAAAGATGTTGCCCAGGCAATGAAAAAGCCAGGGACAGGAAGAGCATTTGCAGCATTTGCTGGCACATATGCCAAGACATGGACAGCAGAAGTTTCTACAGAGGTGCTGCAAGAGATCTCAGCTATTGCTGGTGCGGAGATAGCAAAAGAATTTAGTGAAGGTGAGTTTGAGGCACTGGGAGCCACTGAAGAAGGTAGAGCCCAGATTTCAGCCAGGCTAATAGGGATATTTGAAAAAGTTGGCAAAGGTATGGCGTTGCTAGCTATACCCGGTGCAAGTGTTAGTTTTTACAGCAACTACACAAAAGCAAAAGCATCTACAAGAGAGACTGCATTTATTGAGCAATTGTCAACACTGTCAAACGATAGCAAGACAAAGAAAAGAAACCCGACTGCTTTCCAGGCGTTTATACAAAACACTGCAAACGGCAAGGATGTTACTGACATTTACATTGATGCTGAAATTTTAAATCAGCAGCTAAAATCTAATGGCGTGACAATGGAACAGCTCGAGGCAGTTTCACCACAAGTAGCCGAAGAGCTGAAAGAGATAAACGCAACCGGTGGCCAGGGTGATGTAAAAATTCAAACAGGCGAGTACGCAGCAAAAATTGCTGGCACAGATCTAGGTACTGCATTGCAGCCACATATGCGAGTTACTGAAGACAGCATGAGCGCAACAGAGGCGGCGCAGTTTGTTAAAGACCGCCAGGCTATGACAGAAGAGGCGTTGCGTATTGTCGAAGAAAAGAATGCAGAAATAGAAGGATTTAAAGAAAGCGCAGCACAAGTACGTAAAAGTATTCTGGATCAAATTAAAGCTACCGGCGCATACACAAATAATGTCGCGTCTAATTATGCAGACTTTGTGCGTGATTTTGTTGTAACGCAATCCTCTGAACTGAACATATTGCCTGCCGATTTTTACAGCGAATATATGTATAAGATTGTTAATCAGCAGCAAGCTGCTAGAGCGCCGGCACAACCAGAAGCCCAGGCAGCTCAACAGCTGTTCGATAACAATGGCAATGCAAGATTTGACACCCCGGAGTTTATAGAATTTTTTGGTCAGTCAAAATTAGTAAATGAAGATGGTTCGCCAAAAGTTATTTATCATGGGACTGCAGACAGTATTGAGGCATTTGATTTTGAACATCCAAACAGAAACGATACTGGATGGCTAGGCACTGGGGTATATGCAACAGACGATCCCACCCTTGCAAAAATTTATGCTGAACAAAAAGCACAAAAGAAAAGAACTGGCAGAATACCTGATGATGGTGTTGGCGCTAACATCATGCCGATGTTTGCCCGGTTGGAAAATCCATACATAGCAACCCTGGAAGAGAAACAAGAGATCAGAGTAGGTGGCCGCAAGGCAGCTGATGGTTTTAGAGACAGGCTTGTTGCAGAAGGTTACGATGGCGTTATTATGCCTAATAACCCAGGTGGTCGAGACAATTCTAATGAGATTGTAATCTTTGATAACAAAGCAATCAAATCACAGTTTAATAGCGGCACATGGTCAAATGAAACTGCAAACATATTGCAGCAAGCAAATACAGATGCGGTGGCTATTGAACAAGCGCAGCAGTCAGGTATTGATGAAACAACAGGTAAGACGCTATTCCAACAAGGAAAGCTAGAGCCTCGAGATACTGTCCAGGCATATAAATTATTTCGTATCGATCCAAACAGGCCAGGTGAATTGTTCCCCTTGTTTGTGAATGCAAACACACCGGTCAAAACTAATGAATGGATTGAGGCAGAAGTTGGGCCGCAAGTAGCGTCAGGAAAAGTTAAATCTAAAATTGGAGAGCTGGCGTTTAGACCAGGCTGGCATTCTGGTGATTTGCCAATGGCAAGCCATATTGGTGGCAAAACAAGCCGTGACAAAACAAAGCCAGATTACAGACCAGACAACCAGGTGTGGGCATTAGTAGAGCTTCCAGCTGACGTTGACTGGCAGACTACAGCTAATGAACGTGCAACCAGAAACAAGAACGGGGAGATCATTCCTCGAACTGCACACATCACAGACCAGATCCCAAATGATGGTCATTATAGATACAAAACAAATCCAAACATGACCGGTGACTGGTTGATTTCGGGCAGCATGAAAGTGATCAGGGTTCTATCTGATAACGAAGTGACTGCTATTAACGCTGAAGCTGGCCTGGCAGATCTGCCTCGAGTATCGCCTAGAGTTGATGAAGGCGTGTTCTATCAAAGAGGAAGAGAGCAACGCCCTGGCAAGCCCGTACCTGATAGCGTCCTAGATGTTAGCAAACTAGAAAACAGTTTTGAATTTGCTGGGTCGCAGCAATTTGCAACAAACCGTGATCTAAAGGTGGCAATCCAGGATCGAGTTAATACAGCAGCAAAAGCAGCTGGTGTTGATTTATCTGATTTCTCTGTAGCAACAGAAAAATATCTTGTTGATGCGGTGCTGTCAGATGCGCTGTTTGCTATTCAAACAAATCCAAATGCTGTTGGCTGGTACGATGAAAAGATTACTAAGGCGCTACGTTTGGTTTCTCTTATACATCCAGAGGTGGCCACCGATCCCGAAGCTAAGTTTGCATTTACCTGGGCTCTGGCTGTCACATCAAATGGATTAAAGGTAAACAAAAATTTTGAGCTAGCAGAAAAAGCATACGCTAAGTTTAAAGCTGATGGCCGTATGCCTACTGACATAGGTGATGGCACGGCAACTATCGCAATTAATGGCGGTCTAGATTTCTATAACACAATGATTGACCAGTATGGTTTTGAAGCATTTGAAGGTTTCATGACCACCATGCATTCTGTCAAAGAGGTAGAGGCATTCACTGGGAAAAAGGTATCTGGTGAAAACAAAACCACAATGGTTTATGGCGCAGCTATCCTGGGGCCAAAGATTGGTAATGGTTTCTTTGCAAACCTATACGGTCACTTTGAGCAGCTAACTATGGACAGGTGGTTAATGCGTACCTGGGGCCGCATGACCGGGACGCTAATCACTGACTACAGTAAGCAAGCAAAAGTAAAACGTCAGGCCATGAAATCTTTGATTAAGGGAATGACTAAAGAAGACAAAGCGGCATTTGAAAAAATCATTAAGATGAAAATCAAAATGTCAAACATTGACGAGGTTGCTGTCGCAATTCAAAAGTCAAGCATGAAGCCTGCTAATCGTGTAGCTATGGCACAGATTGCACCAATGACAGTTGAGGCCAATGCAAAGGTAGTTACCGACACATTGGGTGAGCCTAAAGCAAATCAAAAGCGAATGAGCATTGGTGATGAACTGCGTAAATCAGGCAATATGCAGACTGTATATTTAGATGGTCAAAAGGAAGCACCGCAAGGCCCACCAGAAAGGGCGCAGATTAGAAAGGTTTTTGCACAAGCGTTGAACATATTGCAACAGGAGCAAAAATCGCTTACAATGGCAGACC
>Ga0181380_1000067_pt1 | contig 40542 bp, 57 predicted proteins | sample 3SPOviralmetaG_FD_130116 | JGI IMG/M metagenome (GOLD analysis project Ga0181380, IMG submission 130116) | Marine viral communities from the oligotrophic San Pedro Time Series (SPOT) site, San Pedro Channel, CA, USA - 3 SPOT_SRF_2009-08-19 | ecosystem: Environmental > Aquatic > Marine > Strait... | reverse complement strand
CTATTATATTTTGCTCAATCTGTCTTTTAGCCTCGTTAACATTCGCAACTAATAATGTTCCTTCTCCTGCTCTGCCTGTCTGTAGTGTTTTCATTATGCGTAAATTTGATCGTTTGAATAAATGATGTTTGCAGCCACTATTGAGCCGTCAGGCTGAAAAGCTGAAGACAATAATGTCACGGATACTTCCTTGCTGTATTTGCTTGACGTGTCATCAAGCGTCGCTTTACTTCTGTATGTATAAGTACCTGCTGAAAGTGATGTATGCTCATAGAGATTGACACCAACCTCAAGCGTTGCTACACTTAACCATGTGTCCCCATCATCATCTGAACATTCTATTTCAGTTTCATATTGTGTGCTAGATGTTATTACATTAATCTGCGTGTCGCTTTGAGGTGATAATGAGATGACAGGCGCTTGTATTTCTAAAAAGAAATTGACAATACTTTCACCGCCCTTCAACACAGCTGCAACGCTAGAAGTAGTCAGCGCAGGGAATGAACCTTCGTAAATTGTTACTTTTACTTTTGCAGGAGGTCGATATTCGTCAAATGGGAAGTTAGGGTCAATAGAAGCCCAGCTTTCCGTGTCGAGGTTATAGGCCAAATCTGGAGATTGTACGTTCAATAAAAATCTAAATTGGTTTGCGGTGCTATAAGGGATAGACTCTTGAATGATTACATAATTGAGCGCATCATCCAGCGCGGCAATTGACTGATAACTGCCATCAGCGCTATATACTTCATCGTGAAGAACTAAATCATCAGCATCATATTCATAGAACTCGACATAAAATCGGCGAGCCGAATTGATCACCTCTTCGTCTGCGAAAAAAGAGGGGGTATGATAGTCTAGATTCTCGTCAAGGATCTGAGATAATTGAAAAGTACAATTGCCCGATGAGTCAGGGATAGACTTTAATTCTGTGATAAATGAATATGTAGCTGAGTAGGGGGAATCCTCAATCCATATACGCGCGCGCACTTCCTTGTCTGCATCCGTATTCACGATGTATTTTATGAGGTTTTTGCTAAAGCAAATCGAAGATGGTGCGCTGATGATAGTTAAAGCCATACTACCAACTCATTTGTTGATTGCCACACTTGCATCTCTCTACATCGACAACAAGACCAGGAGAAGAAACAAACACACACACATGTTTAGATTTTTCCTCTATCTTGAGTTGCTGTTTTTTGCTCTCTGTCTTCGATTCCTTTTCTAAGCTCATCCCTGCTAAAGTACGTCGGCACACCCTGTTGCAGTAGGACAACAGCCTCTAGCATTTTCTCACCTGCGCGCTCTATAGACTCAGTGTTTGTCAGATTTACACTTGTGTTAATATTGCTTTGTGTTGAAGATATATCGCCAGTCATCCCGAATTTTTTACGGCCTTCGAGATACCGCTCAGTGTTCGCAAAATACGGGTCTGCTCGCTGGTTTTTAGGTACCACATATTCATCTGTATGTGTAAATCCTGCAAAGTCTCCATACTGATCGCCAAATCCCAATCCCTTTGATCCGGTAGGGCCCCCAAAATAAAACGAAGGGATTATTTGATTAAAAAGTCCTTGCGCGGCAATACCTGCGGCTCCTGCTGTAAATATTCCCAGTGGACCAGTTCCGAGCTGGCTTGTAATTGCTGCCGCGATTCCTTTTGCGATTTCCGCTTGTATTATTTTTTTTGCTGAGCCTAAAAGCACTTTCCCATAATCCTTGAGGCTTTCGGCGTTCTCTACTGATTGCATGCCTTGTAAGACTGCTAATTCTATTTGTTGCTCTTTTAGTGCTAGTTCTTCCTGAGCTTGCGCTTGTCTGAGTTCAGAGTTTTCGATCTCTCGAATAGTTCTATCTAAATCAGCATCAATCATCTCTTGATTAGCATCAATAAAAGTCTCCTGAAAAGAAAGTGTAGCCTCTGTTAATCCTTCGAAGGTCTCTTTCCCTGCCTCATCCAGTGAAGTAATGAATGAAAAATCAAACTCATCAAGCGGAGTGTCCGTAGCGGATTCAATGGCGGATTGAGAAACACTGCCTGGGGTTTTTGTTGGGGTGGTGTTTTCTGGTTTTTTTGGAATTACTAATCCTTCCATGCCTGACTGACTCTGTGGCCCCATGGGTGCTGTGTCTATATCTTGATTTACTGCATTCGTTGCAAAATACTTATAGGCACCAGTAGGATTTATCATTGCGTTTAATGAAGCTATAAATCCATTTTTATTAAAAATATCAAGCAATGTGAGACTGGCTGTTGCTGCCTGTTTCGCTCCAATTTCAAATTTTGTAAACAAGCCATCTTCATCAGCAAGCGCTTGATAAGACAATGCAAGCCGTTCATTAGCATCTGCAAGTCTGGTGATAGGTGTTTCTGTTTTTTCCAATTCCAACTGGATTGAGCCAATACTTTTCAGGTACTCAAGACCAGCGTCTTCACCGGCTCCACCAAATATGTCTGCTATAGCTGTGCCCACAATTGCTGATTGTGGTGGTAGTTCATCAAGTTTATTACTTACCATCTGTATGGCTTCAAAGTAAGTAATCGTTCCTGATTTCAGTTGCTTCTCCAATTCCACACTACTCAATCCTATGCCTTTCAATGCGTCTTTTGTCGCTTTCGTCATCTCTCTGAGCCGAAGCGTTCCCTCTTTAATCGTATCAGCACCCTTGTCGCTAAATATCCCTGATTTTACCTGTTGAGTGATTATCGCAATTGATTGCTCAGCGGATAGTCCAGCGGCTTTAAATTGCGCAGGATACTCTTTAAGGATTGATAAGAACTCCTGAGAACCCTCCGCGCCCAGCGCAAAGCCATCCTGCATTAATTCCAGCGCATCGGTTAATTCAATACCCATTTGTTTTGAGAAGCCGTTTGCAGCTGTTAATGTCTCGGTAAAACCTTGATCATAAGTATCTACAATAGATTGTATTTTAGATGATACAATATCGAGATCATGCCCCGTGACATCAGTCAAGCGCGTAATGGCACGTCTATGATTCGTCAGATCTTTAACAAAGGTCACTAACTGTTTACTAAGATCAATCACGCCTGATATAGCCCGGTCTACCGTTAGAGCTCCGAATGTCCCCGCGAATGTCGATTTTGCTGAAGCCCAAACAGATTTTTGTTTATTAAAGGTCTTGCTTATCTGTTTGATTTTACCATCCACACGCCCTAGCTCCTCAGTTATACGCGTGAGCTTCATTGATTCTTTCTGATAATCTTTGTGTTCTTCGGTCATCCCCTTCAGGTTCTTTACAACCTGTCTTTGTGACTTCTTCAGTTCATTATAACTGCCCTTTACTTGCTTGCCATCAACAATCAGCTTGACTACTTCTTCACGTACATTAGTGCTCATTTTACAAAGAATATCTAATGACGCGCCACACAGTAGGACATATGCCTACTCATATATCACGAAAAAGGATTCAGGAAATTTCCCGAAAGCGAAGCTACTTGGGATCGATTGTCTTTTTATTTTCCTGAGATGTAAGTGTCTGATTTATAAATATTTGACTGTCAAATAGTTGTGTTTGAAAAGGCTTCCGAAAGCTATTTTTGTTATAAAAAAGATAGGGTTGAAGGGCTGATTTGAGTTGGATTTGGTTAGGAAGAAAAGACGCTGAAGTCGGAGGAGCTTGCTGCAATTTCTCCTTCTTGCTGAAATTTGGTGAGTACTTTTGGATATACGTAATTATCAAAGGTGTCTGAAAGATGGGTGGCTTCTTCTTGTGGTAGTGCCAAGTCTGATTCACTTGCTTTGTCTTTTTGGAAATCTCCTTTGATTGGTGCGTGGAGCATGGACATAAATGTTTCCTTCGCGTGACGCTCGTTTATTTCGATTGCTGGCATTTCTGGATTAGCGCCACGAAGTACATTGTTTACCACAAGGTGCTTTTGCTTGTGAGCGACATCTGCCAAACTAATGTCTACCATTAAGTTTGCTTGCCAACCCTTAGAAGAAAACTTATACATGATGCGCTGGTATAGTGTAAAGTCGTTGTACAGCTTAAATTTTGATAATCCGTCCTTGCCTCCGTAAATATTTACCTCCTTGGTTGGGTGTAGCGCATAATGATCACATATAAGATCTACCAAGTCTTCTACTTGCTGATATTTCACAAAAAAGTTTCTTAAACATCTTAGAGTGTTCGACTCTTCTCGTATGTCTTGCCAAATCGACACACTAGAAAAACCTGCGTTAAAATCAAATGAAGGTTCTAGGGGTAAACTTGGATTGACATCTTTTTCGCCAGAGATAGACCACCGGCCAAACTTATCGTCATAATCATAATCAAATTCGGGATCGTATAAGTGACGCTCGTCATCTAAGGATTGATAAAATGCATTTGGCAATTTGGTTATAGGTTTGTTTTCAATCTCAACGCTGTATGTTATTGGATCCATTTCAAGTTTTTGTCGATCGAAATAATCGGAACCTAGTACTTTTATGTTTTCAATCGCTGATGATTCTGAATAAAAATATTTCTCAGGGTGATTCGCGGCTAGTTGCTTCATCGTGGTTTCTGTCCATTTGCCGGAAGACTTCCACGCTCGAGATGTAAAGATCATTAAACCAAACCTGCGAGGGTCATCATTGCTGCTTACTTTGCCACGTAAAAGAGGCCGAACTGTTTTTGTAAAAGCATCATAACTTATGAGGGCTGCTTCATCTATTTTGCCACGGTCGTAAGAGCCACCACGGGAAAGGTCAGGACGATCAAAAGATAGAATTTCAATTGTAAATCCATTGATAAAAGTGACTACATTGTCATATTTACGGGGCTGTGATCTCGGTTTTGCAAACCATAATGGAGGCTTCTTACATACTACATAATGTCCTGGAAACTTACTACCTAAATGCTCTCGCATTCCGTATGCTTTGAGCCTGTCGAGTATTTCAGGGAGTGTTTTTGTGTATGCTTGACCAAAGGTTTTGTTAAGCACAAAGCCTTTCATTTTTGGAAGCAGCCTAAAATCGTCATAGGTATCATCTCCCATTACTGTGGTTTTACCAGTACCTCTTCCCCATACGCCGGTTTTTGTTAGTTGCGGAGCGTATAGTATTTGATCTTGTTTATTGTTTACATAAGTTTTTTTCATTGCTCAGTTACATCTTCATGATCTGTGTCGAGCGTGTCAGGGTTCGTGCTTCGTGTTACTTCGGGCAATTGGAGCGCATCAAGTATTTCCTCCATAGAAAGATCATCATGATTGTATGCATCACTCATTTTTTCGATGCTTTCTCTATTAAGATGAATTAACTTTTGTTTATCAGTAGGTTCAATTTCAGTGTCATTTTTAATCTCTTGTATCTCTGCCTCTCTCTGAGCTATAAACAGAGATCTACTAATGTCTTTTCTTATCTTATCGAGGCTCCCAAATAGTTCAAAGGATTGTGAAACATAGTTTCTTGCTTGCCTGTCTGATATTCCATAATCAGAAGTGATCCTTTTAATTACCTGTGCCTTTGGCTGCTGAATAAGTAATCCCCAAATTATTTCTAGTCGATCCCTTTTTTCCTCCTGTCCAGGAGTGAGGCATATTGGCTTGTCATGCGGTAAAAGAGATGATGTCTCTGCTTGAAAATACCATAATTTTATTTTATCAATTTCACTTTCTGGATGAGCTGTTGCAACTCTTCTTTGCACTTTAGTGATTTGCTTTTGTATGCTCATCTAGTTTTGATTTTAAAAAGTTGACTACTTCTTCTTTGTGCTTCCACTCAGCTAAGGCTTGTTGATGCTGCGGCGAGTCTGTGCCGTGTTTTTGCTCTTTCTCCCTGGCCTTTTTTAATTTTTTGCTGCGGCGAGACATCATCAACCGATACTTTTTGTCAAGTTCCAGAATTGAAGAGGGTACTTCAAATTCGTTTTCCTCTTCTTTTTCAAAATAGGTATTGACATACTTAACTTTTGACCCTTGCTGTAGCTGCCTTAATAGCTTCTTGTTATGCTCTATTGCTTCGTTAAGCTTGTTTGCTTCTGAGTATATCCCTTGACGTGCAAAATCACTTGTAGCTGCTTGAAGCTTGCGAGAAAAGAAACGTAGTTCTTTGATCATCCTGTGAATGTCCAGATTGATGCGTGCCTCGGTGGATAGGTCGCTGGGAGGTTCTTGTGCTGTTTCTTTTTCTCTTTTCCGTGATATGGACTTCTTAGTCGGGACTACTTCTAAGCGCCGGACTTGAGTAACTTCTGTAAGCTCATTGCTACGAAGATGATGCCCTAGGGTCTGGAGTAATGACTGACGATTATTGACAGTGTCAGGGTAGGCTAGTAGGGGATGTGATGGATTGAGCTTTTGCAAGATAATTAATCCTTGCTGCCAGGTAGCCTTATCTTTATTGAGTATATACTGTATAACCTCCCTTTTCATATTGTAAAACTGGAAATTTCCCGCGCGGATGTGTAGGACATAAAAAAAGCCTCCGAAAAATCAGAGGCTTTAATGATATGAGTATGAAGATTATTTTTTGTGTGGTTGCTCTATGAAAGGATGACCTTTTGCAAGTAATATTTCGGCTTGCTTATCGGTGATGCTTTTCATGACAATACGATGATCGGTATTGTCATGTTTGGTCAAGATATTGCGCCCAAGCTTCACAGCATCTTCGCCCGCTTTTGTCAGCTTATACTTTTTTAAAGCCATCGTTAGGAGGTAGTTATTGTACCATCACTATAGTCATACGGTAAATGGTTGTAATCTTGATTTCCTGTAAAATCCCAACCAGAAACATTCCCAGCTCTTCCCGCTGTGTTTTGCTTGAATTTCAAGACAATACCCGAACCTACTTCGCCAAGTATCTCATATACTCCATCTTCTTTTCTTTTACCAATAAAAATACATGGTACTCCCACATAAGCATCAATCGCGGATTTCAAAGCGGCATTGTTTCCTGCTATATGACCTTGCAGTGTTGTTCTAAACTGGCCATACTGCGCGTCTCCGTCTTGCTCTTCGGTCATGCTAAAGCATCCGTTTTCCCCATCAAATTCGATTTTATTGAAAACCTTGGTTGATACCATGGTGATGGCACTTGCTACATCGCCACTTGCGGCTGCAGGAATGGCGGACACATCCTTTTCATATGCAGCAAACAACTCACTGTAACCAGGAGTATTTTTACTGTCAGATCTTGAGATATTGCCTAGTGATACACTCATGACTGTATCTGGATTAGAGGGTGATTGATATCAACAGCTATTTGCTGCAGCTTTTCATCCTGCATGAAGTCTTTAGCTTTTAGTTTGCGGCCTTCTAGACGAATAGCGGACACATCCAAAAGCACTGCTGTAATAGCTTTCTCCTTGCCTTGCTTATCCTTCTTTTTTGCTTTGAACGTACGCTCTTCAAAGGATAATCGAGGGAGTGGCTTAGGTGCTGCAGCATCTGCCGTCGGTTCATTGACGATCTTCAAGGCTTCAATCTCTTTTTTTAATTCTGCGTTTTCTTCTTCCAACGCTTTTAGTTTATCTTCTGCCATAGGGCGATTATTTTTTTAGTGAAAAAAAGCAGAGCACCTTGTGATGCTCTCGTTTAATTATTACAAGTCATTCATCCACACTTCTTCTGGAAGTATGAAATCAAAGCCGATTTTGCCGTCGACATAGAAATAAAGATCTCTCCCTCTCGTTTCTGTCCAGAAGTTACCGAGACGCGTCAATGCATCTGTGGCGATGACCAGATTGCCCGGCGTAGTGATAACTATACGATCACTACCTGCCAGCCCTTGCATAGGCATGATCGGTCTGTTGGTGTCATCATCCAAAAAGTTCTTTTTAAACTCCGTGTTGTACGGCAAAGAATTGAACGTCGAACGATAATTTGTTCTGTAATGCTTCAATGCTGCGTGAGAAGCATAAACATTCAACTCTTGTCCTTCATAAACCGGAGCATTGTCAGTAATTAACTGATTGATGCCATTGAATTGCGCCAAGGCATTGCTAGCAGTCAATGTTGTGCCTGTAAACTGCTGATCTGCCGCTACTATATCAGTCGCTGTGACTGCTGCGTCGAGGACTGTTTCCCAACCGTTTGCAATTGCTGCGGTGGTTGTACCTGTTGCATTGTATACTCCACCCCAAGCCAAATCTGTGACGATGTGATGCATCCACTTGTTGACCAAAGCAGAGAATAATACATCCTGAAAAGGAATATCATAAGCTGAGCCTCTCGCTCCTGACTCTCTGATTTGTCGGAGATGTGTACGATAGAGCGCGTTGATTTCCTGCTGGGTAAACTTCGCGGTGATCTCTGCGTCTCTTACCTTCACCTTTCGGTTACTGAACGACAACAGATTGGCCTTTGGCGCTTCCGTGCCTCTATTGCCTGGTTGTCCGGGATCAGCTGTGGTGAGCTTGTACATGGGAGCCTCGTCCTCGACATCATTCATGATAGTGATACCTGAATTAGCGAAGATCTCCTGAGCTTCTACCATTTTTGCCTGAAATATTTCAGGGTTTGCTTTAGTATGTACCTTGAGGGCACTGTCTACATCTGCAATTGATATTGTTGCCATTTTTTAGTTTTTGATGTATTTTGAAATTTTTTCACCTTCGGCACGTGCCTTTTCTTCGTCGATTTCGATCTGACTTTTAGGGGCAGAAGCTCCATTGTAGTCGTCTTCATCTTTAGGTACATTTGTGTGCTTTGCTCCTGGTTCTTTTTTGAAAGCCTCAAAAGCTTCACTCGTCACCTTATGTGCAGCCTGCTCAGTGGCAAGTGCGTCTTGTGATGCTTGCAAAGCGGTTGCCGCTTCGGTGTTTGCCGTTTCTGCGGTGGCTTTTTCTCCCAGCAGTGTCGCTACTTGCTGGTTATACTCTTCTAGTCTAGACTCGGCAGCATCTAATGCTGTCAGTCCGGACTCTGTAGCTTCCACAATCATCTCGGCTCCTTCCGCTCCACCGAGTAACTCGGAGAGGTGGGGACCCAAAACTTTTGCGGTACGTTTCTCGGACGATTTGCCGAATCCAAAAAGTTTCATATTTCTGTTTTAAATGGTTACAATTGTTTGTTTTCGTGATTTGGCTATGTCTGCCGCAAGGGTAATGGCTGATTCAAGATTACCTGAATAGTCGGCCATGCCCATTTCTATAGCCTTTGAAAGTGGGTACATCTGGCCTGTGAATATTTCTTCTGAGGTTATTCTCTCTCCTCGTCCGGTTTTTACCGTTTCTATGAAATCGGCATTCATCTCATTAAGGATGAGTTGTCGTTTTTCAATTTCCTCGGCATTCCATTCTTCAAAACCATTAAGCAGATTTTTATCGACGCTCTTATCCCCACGAAGTATCAGCACTTTAGTGCCGTCTTTTTCAAGTTTAGCGGCCTCATTAATCATGATACTCATGACCCCTATAGAGCCTATTTGAGTATATTCATCATCATTACCTATGATATAGTCACACTGACTGGCCACCCAATAGTGCGCTGATGCCGCCATTTCATCGATAAATGAAATCACTGGCTTTTCTGAGGATTTAATTGCGGTTCCTAATCTTCTAGTGCCAGACACAGTCCCTCCTGGACCATCGGTAAACAAGAGAATAGAATCAATACTTTTTGAAGCATTGGCCGCTTGAATCATCTGCGCTATTTGCACAGATCCAAGCGCGCAAAGCCCGCCTGTTTTTGACAATGCGCCAACCATAGGGATACTAGCTACTCTTTGTCCTGATGGAAGATCATATGCTAATAAGCCACTTTCATCTCTTACCTTTCCGATATTTGCGCCGATGATGTCCGCGTTTTTTTCTTCGGAATTAGAAATTATACTTTCAAAAAAAGCAGAGACATCTTTGCCTTGATCCATCTTTTGAGAGACTATTTGACTCATTCTTTGCAGATATGTGTCTTCTAGTGCCCAATATCTGGTAGATAATACCTCTTGCATCTAAATAAATTTTGATTTACTCACGATACAATGATATCATGACTAAAGAGGCTTCAGTAGGACACAAGCGTTGCTTGTTTTTTAATTATTGCGTGTTTTTAGCAATAAAAAGGGCGCTCGATGTAGGGCAAAAAAAAAGCCTGATCTAGTGATCAGGCTTTTGTGTTCTTAAATGTTATTCAAATTCCTTCTTGGCAAGGATAGTCCATAGTGTGGAAAGTAGCTCGCTGAGTTTAAATACTGCAAAAGCTTGATCACTAAACCGCTCCATACTGCCGCGCTCAGCTAATGGAGCCCGATTCGTAGCGTCGATGTAAAGTTGCCAGAGTTCTTCTCTTAACTCTTCGGGTCCACTGTAAAGCGTGTGAAGATCGAGCAGTTGCTGATACTGAAACTCATAGAGTTCAATTGTTTCTGTGTCGTGTGTGTGTTCCATTGTGTTTGGCTTTTAAATTAAAAATTTGAGGTCAGGGTCGCCAAACACAATGGACACATTTCTGTGTAGAATTGTTGGGATAAACCCACCTGACCTCATATTCAGGTTTCCGATAAATTAAAAGATTGTTACAGAATGTATCAATCCAAAGTGTTTGGCTGTTACAAGCGTAAGTTATCAGAGATATAAATACAAATATTTATAGCAAATATATTGCAATTGACTTAAAATGATACTAAAAGGTATTATAATAATACGCTATTTGACCGCACAAGTACAACTTTCTACCTCTAGCCAGCAAGTGCATGGCCCCCTCACTTCTTCAGGTTGTGGGGCTTGTTTCGGTTTTGATTTCTTTTTACTCATCGATGGCTCCTGTGTAGTAGCATGCCGGATGGTGCATGGTACAGGTGATAGTAATGTCGTAGCTATTGCGCCCCGGACTCTTTTCTTTTACTTGGCTGTATTTAAGATTGGCGTGGTAGTCAAATATCCCCGCTTCACCCAGTAGCCTGTTGTCTTGATCATTGCGGTCTTGAGCTATGACCATGATTTGACGCTTGTCAAAGTTGTGCAAGCTTTCGGTGACCGATTGTCGGTCGCGGTGTAGGTTGGCTTGTATACTAAATGTATAAGTGCCGTCATCATTGCCGATTTCTTGCCAACTGGCTTCACCTATTATTATTTCAAGAGGCGTCCATACGCCAATCATGCTGATGTCTTCGGAGATACCCAAACCATCCGTGACCGTATCAGCAGGGCTGTTGGTGTCGGTGATTTCTTCCTTAAGCTTGATCCATAGTTTCCTTATGGAGCCAATATTTTTGCCGTCGTGTCGTGTGAGCGTCATATTAATTCGTTTAAATAGAAGATATTTCGATCCACACTTCTTCGCCTGCTTCAAGTGCTTCGCATACTTTTTGATACACTCTCTTATATGCCTGCGTACTCTGCTGAATAGTGCAAGATTGGTCTGTGGGATCATTGACCGCTAAATCTCCAACCAGCAAACAGCCCTCAGAGTCGAGCTCGGTATTGCCAATATGGATATATATCCATTGAAAATTTGGAACATTGAGCAGTTGCAAGTGCCAGTTAAACCAATCAAATCGGTTCCTATATCGTTCGGTGAGTGCCGTGAGTTCTTTTCGCTGCGCTATTTGATACGAGCCTTCGGGGATGGCTGTTTCGCCAGAGACTTTAACGCAGCGCTCTTCATCTTCAAGCACGTGACATTCAAAAGCCCCATTAATGCGCAATATTGCAGCAGTTGCATTGCTGTCTTTATTATACCTGATTGCTGATAGTATCATAGTCGTAGTTTATGATAAACACTCAGCGCGGCTGTGCTCATGTGCAGCGAAGCGTCCCCGCGCCGAATGGATATCCTAATGTAAAAGTGAGGTTTTGGGTTTTGTTTTGGTAGGACTGATTTTCAGTCAACTTGCAGGGGACTTCTCAGTCGTGCCTTCTTCGAAGTGAGGGAAAATAAGCCGGAGAAATATCTCCGGCTCTCTTCTGTGTACGGGTTGATTTGCTACTAACAATTTCACTTTGCAATAATTCGACTGTCCCTCTTTTTTAATCCAACTCAAACAGCGTCGTGGAACCCGGGTATTCGGGGCGAGTGCGTCCACTCTCATCGGTCATGCCCTCCCTTATTGCAGCATTCAATTATCAATCGTCCCTCTCTCTATGGTTATCTTCAAAATTCATTTCAAAATCTTCATCATCTATCAATCCGATGAGTTCATTTTCATATTGCTTGAGGGCGGGCACTTGCAGTCCAAATTTTTCCGCATCCTTCATTAATTGCAATAACTTAAATCTATAGGTCCACAATTCTTTTTCATGTGCTTTTTGGGATCTCATCCACACGATCAGATTCACGAAAAAAGTAACTAGGAAACCAATAACTAATCCAATAATAAACATCATCATACTGTCAATTTTTTGTCAACTTTTAGGACTATAGCCTGAGAAATATTTTTGATTATTTTTCGCGCTCCTTCGTGGCTAATCTGGTAATGATTGGCGATAATTCGGAGGCTGATTTTTCGCTGAGTGTTGAGCCTCCAGACCTGCATGCACTGCTGATGTGTAAGCTTGTAGCTGATCTTTTTTTCGATGGCTGGTAGCTCGGCACGGGTGCCTTTTATTTTTAATCGCTCAAGCTGTCGGCGAAAATGACCCACGGGATAAATGCTTTCATTCAAATAATGCGCTTCGTAAAATTCCCTAATAGCATCCTCTTTAAAAGAGATTTTGTGTTGGTCATTGAGTATGCGATAAATAAAGACTTCCGCATTTTGCCAGAAATACTTTTCCAGAAATTTAACCACACTCTTAGCCATGCTTTGCTTGAGCCAAAGGTCTTGGTATTTTGGAGGAAGCAGTATGTCGACCATTTCCAGTTCTGCCAGCTTATCATCGTGGGTGTATCGATCTTTTACGTTGTGGGTGCAGCACGCGACGATCAACATCAATATTAAATCATCGTGGGGTATTCGGATAATGGCATCTTCACATAAGTACACGCTTTTGATATACTGTCCAACGTGTTTTTTTGTGGGGATTTTGATAATAGGAAGATGCTGCATACCATAAAACTACAAAAAAGCACTTAAATAATACTAAAAAGTAGTATATTACTACTCGTTATTATTCATAATTGGTTGGTTTTATGCAGCCCCTAGAAGGAAACTAGGGGCTTTTTTTATGCCACAAAAGAGTGTACCGCGCCGATTTCCTTGGAGAGCGCCTCGGTAGTTGTGCTGAAGTACGTATCTATTAGCTCCACACTGGCCTTGCCCCATCTGCTAAAATAGGGTTTGTAAAACCACGACGCAAAGGCATTAAAATCAATGGCGTAAATACTGTATGCGCCCGGAGTGTGCGCCGAGTGTCTGTTTTTCTTCTTTGACTTTTTGATAGCCCACGCGAGGCGCTCATGTGCATCATCAGGAATCATGTTTGAATTTTCATAACCTGGTATATACTTGAAGTGCTGCAAGCCTTTGACCTTGATCCACTGTGCCAGCTCCTTGGCGGATGCATGTTGTGCAAAGCGCTCTTGCTTATGAATGATCTTGCCACTTGCCAGCATTTGAAACGAAATTTCCCAAGCGTCTTCACTTTTATTGATCGACATGTGCAGGCTATCACGAAGCGCGCCCGTCGTGTTGATTTTGAGTGCTTGTAAATTCCCCAGAATCTCCGGCATAATGTCCGCCTTAAATCTACTGAGAATAGCCTCGTAATCTTTGTCAATCAGCGAGGGGCTGCTCATAGATCCGACCAGTCATTAGTGTCAACCTTGACGGAATAGAAATCCCCGAAATACAACGGAAATTGATAGCCAGCCGCATTATTGAGCGAGTAGTCCAAGACAGGATCCAGTTGATTGATATCGTTGATCGTAAAAGACCAGCCATAATCATTAGCGTCTTGTCTTATCCTGATGATCAACTGCTGCAGTACGCTGAGTGCGGTATTTAGTGCTGCTTCTTCACTGTCAAAATCATTTTTCTTACACGGCACAAACAGCGCAATATTTGATATAAACCTAAAGTCTAAAGACCCAGACCGATCCCTCGGACTCACAGAGGGAAAAGGGCAAAAGAGGGTGTACTCATCTTTTTTGACATCTTGCAGTGTTTTGGCTAGTTCTGCGTATTTGCCAAACACAAAATGGGTTATGCCCGCATGATTAGTCACATAATGCTGCAAGGCTTCCTTGAGTTCGTTCGTTGTAGAAATATTGTTTGGTAGAGCCATACTATGCGTGTTGTCTTTGGTGCCACTCATGTTCCTTCAATCTGTTGTGGTTAAACTCCAGATAATCGAGAAAATCATGCACCTCAGCGTTTTTTAATTTTTCAAAGTCTTCAAATGGCCCATCCTGCGCCACGCTATACATGAGCCCGCGCCACCCGTGCCCACTGGTAAAGTCGGGACCCTTTCGCCCGCTGCTTCCTGATTTGCCAAAAGCGCCGGGATACTTACAGACCAATCTTGCGCGGGTGCGGTAATACCACCAGTATAGCAAGAATTGCAGCACCGGGTTACCTTGAAGCAGTCCTTCGGCTTCATTGGCTGCTGCTTCACTAATCTCTGTGCCCTGCTCTCGGACTAAAAAAGAAGTAAAAGCAAGCAATGACCCGGGATCATTGTGTAGTACACCTTGATAGTAAGTCTCGTAAACATCAAATGCCTCGGTGGTTTCTTCAATGAGCAAGTTTTCAGGCATACATCCGGCCAGCACATCTACACCGGCAAAGTCTGGATTAGTTTCAAAGACAGGTTCTATTGTCTCTAAAAGGGTGACCACCTGCAGGTCTGTTAGCTTGTAAAAATCATCTTGTGAGATACCCAGCCAGTGATTGAGCACCAAGAGCCGAAAGGGTGTCTCAAAATCTTTATCAAATGCTTGCTTGCTGAGCATCATGCAGTGCGCAAAGGCCAGCGCTTGCGCGGTATTCACTTCTGGCCACTGAGTCGGCAACTTTCGCCTGACCGGAAAAGAAAAAGATATCTCATTAAATGAGAATAATTTAACTCGAAATCTGCGATATATCCAGACAGTTGTCATTTTAATTTACTGAAGACAAACAGGCTGCCAAGTATGATGATAACGGCAATTGCGGCGAGCCTTGATACTTGCCAGATAGTCGGCTTCACATATACGGGATAAGGTTCAGGAATTTTTTGGATGATCGTTTCACTATCAGGACAATCTACTGTCGTGTTGATAAGGCCAGATTGATCTCTATATAGTGTAATGGTCACGGTATCCGTTTTTGTTTTGGAGACTGCAGGAAGCCGAAGCACTGTCGGCGTGGTGGAGATGAGATCACAATCAATAGCCGTATTGATAGGGGGGATTTCAATCACTGTTTTTATCGTAGTGGTATCTATGTTAAAAAAAGCAGGATCTTTTTTAAGAATGCGCTTATAATGAAAGGAGGACTTGCAGCTCAGGAAACCAAAGAGCAAAAATAGGAATATCAAGAAAGTGACAAATTTTAATATCTTCATTTATCAGACTTTGTTTTGGAGGAGATATATTGCTTACCAAGATCACCAAGGATCAGCGCTACGAATATGCCGTCCATGCTGTACCAGATTTTTTCGCCCGCATTGAGATTTAAAAAAAGCTCACTCATAAGTAGTACCGGAAAGAAAATAAACCAGATCAACATGCCGATCTCCACAGCTTGCAGTTTGCCGTCTTTTCCTTTGATGGCTTCCCATAAATCGCCCTTTTTTTGAATAGCAATTTTGGTGATGCTAATCACCAAAAAAAGAAAGAACAAATAGCCAAGTATCGCGCTAGGAGAAGTATTCATGAAGCTAAAGTACATCAGCGCAAAGCCTATGAGTAGGACTAAATTAGCCGCCTTTCACGGCATAATATACACTCACCACAGAGGCAATAGTCGTGATAATAGCTACCAACCAAACGACAAACTTCATGGACGCATCCACGCCCTGTTTGTTTCCCTCAGTCATAGACAAGATCTTTTCTATTTGCTCAATCCGTGAGGTGAGAGAAAGTATTTTCATCTCCGTTTGATTGGTCTTATCATCCAGCTTTGTCTTGAGTGTTGAGATCTCCTCTTTCAAAGAGATAAGTTCATTGCGCAAAATCTTGAGTAATTCGGGAATAGTGTACGTATTCGGATCAATAATAGGCTCGCTCATTCTTCAATTATTGGGTGGCCAGTAAATAAGTATTGATCGCCAATTTGTCCAAAATTGAGCGACCAGCGTATTGCGACATAATGTCCGTCTTTGTGCTTGTACCTGTTCGTAAAACTTGCGTTTACGCCTTGAAAAAAGCGATTGTTATACACATCAAGCGTCTTTTCTACATCGTCGGGATGAAGAAACAGCACAAATGGCGAGTTGGTCATCTCTTCCTGCGTGTACCCCAGTATTTCCGCAAATAGCGCACTGACTTTTGTGAACAATCCCATATTATCGACCAGCCCATTGCACCCACTATGGTTAAAAAACCAGCGCATCATGTCGCCAAACTCCACCGCATGGGTAATAAGTTTGTCAAATTCCTTGTGCTCTATACTCATAGCATTACAGAGCTATTGCTCAAAGAATTGTCAGGAATTGTGTAATCCGGCGTGTTGTTCTCTGCGGCATCATCATTTGCATAATCGGCAATATTGTCCTCATTGTCATCAAGGTATTTTTTCGCCCTGCTGAGATAGTTCTTTGCATCGCCCAGCATCTGCATGCGCCATTCTGCATAGGCTTTCTCGTCGCGCTTCATGCCTTTGATACCGTCTTCAGTGCTAACTATACGAATACCATTAGCGCTGATGTCAAGGTTTAGGTTTGGCGCACCCGTATATATTGTATAGTGCGCCAAGGCAGGATAAATATAGTTATCCATAAGAGCTGTCTCATACGCATCGAGTGCCGTGCCCGCCAATAACTTCGCTTTGATCGTAGCAAAAAGGGTTTCTCCGATACACGGGATGACATACTGCAGCTCACACTTGGCCATAAATGGGACTAGCCGTAAATAAGTGCGGCGACTACCTGATATATCCACCAGACCTTTTTCCCGAAAATCATCTGCATTGGTAATGAAATATTTTTTAAACTTAGTAAAAGCACTGCTCGTTTTCCATGTGGTGTAACTGTCTGGAGTAGCCTCCATGACTGCTAGTGCTTTGTCCATAAACAAATCAGCATCTTTGATCGAGCTACCTTGCGCCGCATTAAATACCCACATTCTAATCCCCGAAGTTTCACCACTGCTATGCTCCATAGCCCCACCATTGCCCATATGCATATTAATATAAGGTGCGGCTTTATAAGTGCCATAATAGGCGCTCGCTTTTCTTAAATGCTTAACCACCGCTTGCTGTGCGGTGGTCAAATCAGTCAACACATAATTAACCGCCTCAAGTGCGGTAATCATCTCATCATAAAAAGCTTGACTCAAATGATCAACCATATACACTTCCTCAGCTGTAGAAACATAGGTCATCATCTCATCAAAGGACCCGCTGATCTGTGGAAAGATGGTTTGGAGATCTTCAATATCTTTAAAAAAATTACCCATTGTTGTTCATGTTTTGAAAGCCCGAAGCATTTTCATCTAAAGAGGTCAACTCGATATCTCCCACACCTATTTTGATATCTTTCTTTTCGGGAAAGTTATAGTTCTTACCTACAAGAATAGGTGCCATGGCCAATCGTCTTGGCCGTGGAGTCTTGTAGGCAATGTGAAAGTTGAGTAAATTTTTAATTTCTGAACCAGCACTCAGCCGCCCTTCGGTCTGGATACCTGCCAATGCAGGATCTATATTATGACCTCTCGCATGGACTTTTGAAGCTGTTTCGTGCAGTTTTAAATAAGAATCATCTTTTAAGTCGGTAGGAATCGGCTCGATCTTCCATTCTGACATTTGAGAGTTAGAGCCCATAACCAACTTATCATTGATAAATGTGATAAGGGCTTTATGTGAATTGTTTACTCCTGCAAATTTGTCGAGCTCATTTCTAACAGCCTCTTTTGCCTTTTCCAATGCATCACCTGTTTTTCCATCAAAATAGCTCATAGGTATCTTCACCATCCAACGTCCAGTATACCCATCTTTCAATCCTTTTTTATGAAACATTGGGATCATGTTTGCGATCTCTGTCCAGTCCTTGGTTCCGTACCACTCGACTAGCGAATAGTAAGGCATGCCGGAGATGATTTTTTTTACATGAAAAGCACTTTTAACACTCTGGCCTAATTTAGGATTTCGGATGTCAAGCAAATCAACTTCTTGAATAGGATTGTCAAGAAAGCTTTCATTTTTCCAGTCGGCCATCAAAAGCTTGTCTGAGTCTCGGCGACCGCTCCCCCTGGTAATTTTACCAAGGCGACAATCCACCGCATCTTGACTAATCATGCTGGTTACTTTCGTGCGATCTCGTGACAGCACAAACTCAACCCAGCTATTGCCCATCTCCTTCAAGTCCTGTAGCGTCTCGGTAAAGAGGTCATGAATATGCCACTCTTCCATCCAGTCTTCCAACTCAGGATCAGCAACCGGCGTAATAATGCGCTGGTTTCCTTCTATCTTTTCGGTGTATAAATACAGATATTGACCCGCTGCGATGTTTACATCCGTGTCAATCAGGTTTTGCTTAATGTCGTTTTCGGCCAAAATTCGCCGATTCAAATAAGGGAGCTTATTGTCAGAGCCCCATTTTATAATCTCATGTTTTCCCTTTTTTATCGTGTCGGGTTTGGTTCGGCTATAATACCCGTCTTCAAACTGATAAACATTACCCGTCTCCATAGACGCAAATACGCTGGGGCTTAATTCTACAATATCATTCATGAATTACTTCTTGACCGTTGAACGCTTTGATAGCAAATAGTTTTATTGACTTAGGGAGCTGCTTGTGTTGTGGAATGCGAACCTGCTGCAGATTAATTGCTGGTAGCTTGATGTGTGTGCCGAGTGCTGTTTTCTCGACGGTGGTACTATAGCCAGAAAGTTCGTTGATAAGGAGAATATTTTTTTGCTTCAATTGATATTTGAAGGCTGAACCTTCCACCGCTTTTCCAGACGCTGCGCGCATCTTGTTGCGCTTAACGCAGAGCATGTCGCGAATCTGGCCGTTTTCCTTGTAGAACGTAATCAGAAAAGGGGAGTGTCCGCCTGTTTCGTCGATAGTTCTGATGACTTCCTGAATAACCATGATACAATAATATCCAGCGCGAAGGGTATAGAGTAGGACACAAGAGCCTGAAGAAGTCCTGCGCGTAGAGGGTATAGTGAGAAGGTATAGTTTTGTGTGGTTTTCGTCAAAAAGTATAGTGCCATACTGCGTTTAAATGAATTAAACGCCTTTTTCAAACTGACTTGTAATCAGTAGGTCATTGGTTCGATCCCGATAGGAGGCTCTTAAAAAACCGCTTAATTTTTAAAATTAAGCGGTTTTTTTGTTTTAAAACTAGTAGAAGAAATACCCGGTATAGTGAGACGGTATAGTTTGATGCTAGATATGTGCGGAGACATCTATGTTGAATAGCTCTTTCCCCTGCTGAGCTTCTTGCTTTCTTTTCTTACTGAGATAGTGCTTAATAGCTGTTTCTTTCTTATGCTTCTCATTCAAGGCAGACTCTCCAATCTGAGCATATAAATTATTAATATAAGTGTGTCGGAGATTGTAAAAGGTTATTTTTTTATCAATTCCCGTTTGCCTAAAAAAGTGAATAAAAGCTTTTGAAGCTAAAGACTGAAGAGTCTTCCGGTCTTTCCAGCGTGGCTGTATTATATAATCTGTTTCTTTTTCAGATTTAGCTCTTAATTTCAAAAGAAGAGAAGCGAGTTGATGATGAATATATACATACTCAATGTCTGACTTCAGGTTATTATTATTTGTTTTCTTGGAATTACAAACAACAATATAGTTGTCAGTAACATCCAGCCAGGTCAATGCAAAAAATTCTTTTGGACGTGCTCCAATAAACATGTCAAGCAAATAGAGTTCTTTAAGCCACGGCCTGTAATAGTTGACTTGCTGATTCCCTTTCTTACCCATCGCATTTTCTACCGTGATGGTTTTTAAAAACAAGTCCATCTCGCTCATTTCCAGAAATTGCGGATCAGTGAAAACAGATTTATAAGAGATGCTGGAAAATGGGTTTTTAATATCGTATTCAAATTTTTTTATTAGGCAGTTGAACCAGTTGCGGCAGGCCGTAACATGGCGGTTCCATGTAACCTCACCAATCTCTCCATTGTTATACCTAGACTCTAGGTGATTATAAAATACACCAACTACGGCATCATCTACCGCCTTTATTTTCAAATGAGAAACTTTAATCCCCGCTTTTTTGAGCGCAATGAGGAATGTTTTAATATATACTACCGTGTTTTTAATATACTTCTCATCTCGGTTCTGCGCTTGATGTTTTGCAACAATAGCCGGATCATCTTTGAGGTAGCGCTCATAAAATGCAGCACATTGTACTATTAAATTTGGCCGAGTTGATTCTGCGGGTTTGAGAGTTTCAATTATATCATAGTTGTTCGCTTCGTAGATTTGTTTGAAAGCGTAATGCTGTTGAGCTGCCTCGTTGTAGTTTTTAGTCTTCCATGTCTTTTTTTTTCCAATTCTATTAAGGGGAGGGCTCCAGAGTTTTGATTGATACTTTTGTTCGCCGGACTGTAGCGTGATAAGATATAGACCGCTTCCTTTCGGGGGCTGCTTCATGCCGCAAAATTAAACAATTTATCCGCGGGGCTTTCAACAGCGGTTGTGGTTAGATGAATATACTGTTCAGTCGTGGTTATTTTAGTGTGTCCGAGAAGCTTCTGGACATAAGTAATATCATAGCCATTTTCGATTAAATGAGTTGCGAAAGAATGCCGAAGTACGTGAGGAGTGACTGTTTTTTTAATCCCCGAAGTTTTAGTCGATACTTTTAAGAATTTCCTTATCGATGTGGCGCTGTATCTTAAGCCATCCTGCCCATTGAATAAATAGATTTTTGGTTTGTATTGTAAAAAATACAATCTTAAAAATTGCAATGTTGACTCCCCTAATATTGTTTGACGATCCTTGCCCCCTTTTCCGCCTCTTATCCAAATGCAATTTTGAGCGCTATCAATGTCCGTTAATTTAAGATTTATCAACTCGGAGACTCTTAAACCCGCGGAATAGATGGTCAATAATATAGCTTTGTGTTTTATGTTTGAAACATTATTAATGAGCAATTTCACTTCATTTTGAGACAAAACATTTGGTAGTTTTTTGTTTTCTTTCGGTCGTTTAATATTCTTCACTTTTCTAGGATTCTCAGCTACCCGGTTGTAATAGAAGAATATTGCATTTAAGGCAAGGTTAATCTTAGACCAGCTGTATTTGCGTTTAAGTAAATGATTTAAATAATCTTCTATGTTTTTAGTCGAAACACGTTCAGCTGCGCTGGCATTATAGAATCGAAGCAATACTCTAAACTCATATAAGTAAGCTTTTATAGTAGTCTTTTTATACCCTTCAATTGACATTTTTTGTTCTAGTTTTTGTAAATCCGCAATCATAACCGTCTGTTTTTCATTTCATTAATAGTACTGGAGTATATGGGCGTGTTATATTTAATTGCGCTTGTAAGTTGCCTTAAAAAATGAAGAGTACATCAAGCGCAACTAAAAATAACAATGCGTAAACATAATGGCTATCCGTGTTCCATAGGTTACTTTTCTGCGTTAATCCCATATTTTATTTTGCCCTCGCACTTTGGGTCTTTCAGCCCCATTTAGAAAAGAAAAGATAAATGCAATTACATCAACAGTCCATCCGTTTCCAAGTGCTTTATATCTCTGAGTGTTGCTAACGTGTTCTGTATATCCGTCTGGAACTGTTTGTAGTCGTTCACATTCTAACGGACTTAACTTTCTCCATCCATCAGCGTTAATGCTTTCAATCTTCGGGGCATTACTACTTCCAATACCATTGCCTTTAATACCAACTCCTGCACTTAATGTTTTACATTTGCCAAAAATTGAATACACGTTACCATTTTGCCCTTTCTTTGGGTAAATGTTTTTAAGTATCAAAAGCCCTTGTTTGTTTCGCTTAATCATACTTTTTGCATTTTCCTTATAAAGTGTTGCTAATATTGTTTGGCTTTTATTCTTTAAAACTTGACCGTCTTCAACAATATCTTTTAACAAAATGCCTTTGTCTTTTGGTTGTCCGATAACAGGTATGTTTGTCCAGTAAAGGCGTTCTCTATTTTGTGCAGAAACTAAGCTCGAATTTATCTTAATAGGCATAACTCCAAGTTGGTCGCTGATTATGTCTTGAAATTCTTGCTTCATTTTTACGTTCTCAAGTAGAAAGTATTTTGGCTTGCACTTTTTTAGCAACCTAACAAACTCAAAAAACAGTTTGCTTCGTGGGTCTTCAAAATTTAATCCTGCACCAGCAAAACTAAAACCTTGACACGGGCTGCCACCAATCAGCAAATCAATCTTTGGTAGATTTTTTGCTTTTACTTTTAAAACATCTCCTATTTGCTGCGTTTTTGGGTAATTAGCTTGTGTTATTGTTATCGCATATTTGTCAATTTCAGAAGCAAAATAGTTATCTACTTTTACTCCTAATTTATCAAGTGCAATTTGTCCACAACTAATACCATCAAATAAACTTAAAACATTCATAAAATCCCTCCCTAAAAATAAAATATTACTGTATCACTTTTATCAACTTCCGTGCGTACTTCACGCCACTATGCTTACGCTAACCGTTGTATGCAAGTGCTTAGGTCTGTGCATTAAATAAAGTTGGTGGTTCATTATCTTTTTCTTCTTTTTTGCCCAACGCACAATTCAAAATATGCAATCCTAATTCTGATTCGGTGCAGTTTCTTAGTAGTTGCCTTTTATCTTTTACCTTGTATTCTGTTAAATCAAACCCCTTTATTTCAGACAATTTACTTACGCTTCCACCTTTTCTGTCGTGTCCTCTTTCTTTTTGTTCTATATTCGGTATGTCAAAGTTTGCCCATATATAATGCTTACTAATATATTTGGGTTCAATAAAAGGTTTATAGTAACTCTTTACATTCTCAATACAAAACTTCCCTTTATAGAAATTTTGCAACCATATTATTTCTTGGTATAACTTCATATCTGGGTACGCTTTATAATCCCATCTCGAAACATTGCCCCTCATTAATTGCGTATGCGTTTGACAAGGTGGTGAGCTCCAAATAAAGTCAAACTCTTTATAATGTTCTAATAGATATTCGTGCGCATCAGTAATAATAACAGTATCATTTTTAAAATGGTCTTTATAAATAGATGCAATATCTTCACTATATTCTATTGCTGTTATTTCGTGTTGATTACCCCATAATCTACGATTTCCACCAATTCCAGCATATAAGTTTAGTATCTTCATTTTAATTTTTTAAATTAATTTGCCCTCGCTCAAAAAAGAAGAAAAAGGGTTCGTGTTTATAATCAAATTTCGTGCTTTAAAGTCGCACCAGACATACAACAATGTATAACACACATTAAAACGATGTGTTATACTCAACGTTACCTGTCAGTTCTATTAAAAGAAAAACCCATCCCTCCATTACGCAGAAAAGAGATCAATCTGTTTCACATTCTTTTTCACTATCACATTCATTGCCCGGTCTAAGATGTATTTACCCGTTTCTGGGTGTACACAATTTCGAGCAATGCGATCTTTTCTTTGTTTTCCTTTATAGTCGCTAATATCAAAGCCATAGAAGCTAGACACTTCCTTTGCATCCGATCCTTTGATAGTCGTTTTAGTTTCTGGTTCAAATCTTCCCAGTTTGAAATTCGCCCAAAATAAATGACGGTCTATCTCTTGAGCTGGTATTAGTGGTGTGTAATATGGTATCACATTCTCAATCACATACTTTCCAGTAAACCACTTATCCAGGAGAATAATTTCTTGGTATAGCTTCATATCTGGATATTCAAATTTCTTTCGCTTTGAATCTTTAAATCCATACATCAAAGTATTCATCTTGCTATGTGATGGGCAAGGAGGTGAAGCCCATATAAAATCAAATTCCTCGAAGTTGTTCACTAGGTATTCATGCGCATCTCCTACAATTACTGTATCATTAGGAAAGTACCTTTGATATATTCTAGCTACTTCTGGATCAAGTTCAACCGCAGTTATTTGATGTTCATCACCCCACAGCTTGCGGTTTCCTCCTAGTCCTGCATATAAGTTTAATATTTTCATTTTTTTGCCCTCGCTTTTTTCTTTTAATAGAACCGATCCAACCCACAATCCAACCGCACACAGGTAACAAACGCTATACCCCAGCTTCGTTCCTCAGCCGATGGTATAGCTGAGTCGTTACCCACAATAAACACTACCATTGTAGGCATAGCTGGGCTTTGTGGGTTTCAAACCGCTTGCAAGCCAATTCGTAGTATTCGTCATCAATTTCATATCCTATTAAGTTTCTGTTTAAGTCATGGGCTGCAATGGCGATACTAGCCGACCCTAGATGAGTATCTAAAATCAAATCCCCCTCGCTCGTGTACTTATCTAAAATCCACTTATACAATGCAACTGGCTTCTGCGTTGGGTGTATTCGTTTTTCGTTCAGTTTCTTATTGCCTTGCATTATGTGACCTTCCTTTATGCTTTTACCTTGCATCATTCCACGCCACATAAAACGAAACATATCCACCCTTTCAGTCGAGCTATTGAAAGCAATTTCGCAATCAGATTGATCCGATCCCTCGTTGCATTTGTCCCAGATTATCCGACCCGTTCCCCATAGATTTTTCACATAATAGTTGCAGCCCCAAATGATTTGATTTTTAGATACTCTCATCAATTCGAGAAAGTATTCTTCACTGGCTGGTTTATTGTCCCAATCTTTTTTTGTGTAGTGGTTACCATTTTTCACATATTTTCTCGAGCCATTGGATTGAGTTACAAAACCAGCCCTATTCACTCCGCCATGCTCTTTACGTCCATACTCAGGATCAACGATAGCCCAATCGAATTGATTGTCCGCCATTGCCTTCATGGCTTGCAAGCTATCTCCGTGTTTTAATTCAATGTTCATTTCAATTAATCCGTGTTTAAAGTGGGTAACACTATGTATAGGGTATGCCTGTTCTGTTTTTCCGAACTACCACTCTGCACTCTGCACCTTACACTGCACTTTGAAAGCGTAGAGTGTAGAGTGGCACACCCCATACACGCCCTCGTTGTAAGTAATAAAAATGCTTACATACTTCTGTGAAACTCACAATATACACCATCAGGAGAAGCAGTAGGCTCTTCACAATCTGCGTTACAGCATTTTGACATACTCACAACATCAGGTATAGAAAATAATTTTACTTGCTCCTGTAATTGGTCTATTGCATCTTTCAAGGTAAACCTGTTAACACAATCATTCATGTCTCTATGAACTCTTTCAAGTTGGTTTATCACTATTTCAATCTTTTGTATATTCATCTTGTTTAGTTTTTCAAATTCGTAAAATTACTTTTCATACCCACAGCGTTATAGCCCATTAGTGGTTGAATATATAATTATCGTTTTCATCAAATTGAGCATCTAACTCTGGCACAGGTTCGCAATTCACGAAATTACCTTTTAGCCCACCTTCCCATTTTTGGGCTTGTCTACATTTCAAACACACCCTATAAGTCGAGTTTTGGTATCTACTTCTACCTCTTACCTGCCATTTGTGACGGTGCTTGAATAAACGGGCTATAACACCCGCTATAAAATCATATTCGTTCCTCATACGCTTCATAGCTTTTTCGTTAAACACCCCCCTCATTAAAAGAGGAGCCTGATGTCCAGTCTGTTTCTGATTTATTTAGTTTTTTAAATACTGTTTTTGTCTGTCCGATGGTCGCCATCTGCTCTACAGAGATAAACTCACCATCAAAGACCGTGACCCCAAGCTTTGCCAGCTTTGTTAATACTGCGCGGCGCTGGGCGCTCTCATTTAAGCCCTTTTTTATACCGAGCTGCTGCCTTACAGTTTCACTCTTTATCGATACGATTGGTAGTAATAGACTCATTTCAGCACCTCTTTTACTACTTTTTGAAATGTCCCGATTTTTAAGGGGGGTGTTTTTATAAAATCACTGATAATCAGCGACTTAGCCCCCTTTTTATCGGGACACAATCGGGACACCCACAAACCTAAGTCCCTGATAGTCAGTAGAATGCGTCGGGACAATCGGGACACTAAAGTGTCCCGATTTCGGGACACATAGGTGTCCCGATTGTCCCGCTCTATCTGGCTTATAGTCAAGGAGTTACACATTGAGGTGTCCCGATTGTGTCCCGATTTTTCAGGGCAAAAACAGCCTTTACAGTGGTTTAAACCTTGTTTTATGAATATTTGACGTAAAAAAATCGGGACACTCATGTTTTCATATTTTACCTGTTTCTGCTCTAAATAATCGGGGGTACATCGGTAGGTATTTTTTGACCATCCGCTCGACTTTCTTCTTGCCTGCGGCTGGGGCTAGATGCTCGTATTCACTCGCGGCAATTTGCGTGTAGCTCTTGCCTGAGCTAAAGAGAATAGCGATGCGCGTGACATCAAGCGGTGCGTTTTCATGCTCCTTGGCTAGGTTGTGTGTCTCATAGGCGCTGTTAAAGAAGTAGTCGCCCAGCTTGATTGCACGCTCGATGGTTTCTTCTTGAATAATCTCTTCCTGCTCAAACTTCTCGTGATTATATGACTTGTCTGATATATGAAGCAAAGCGGCTAGCCGCTGTGTGTATGCGGTAATTTTACCATAAATACCGCCCTGCAGATTTTTCTCATACAAACTCTCCAGCGCATTAATTTTGTGTGCTTTTTCTTTTCGCCAGTAATCAAATGTCCGAATAGCTTGCGGTGAAAAGATGCACTTGCGTACGTCATCAAGATCATTGACCCATAGCGCTTTGTACAGCGTGTTGATTGATCTGTTGTGTAAGTCTTGCAACTGCTCCGGCATATCAAAATCAAGCGAGGGAATGGCTATTTTGTTTTCTTCAGGAATAGCAAAAAGAAACCTGAAGATAAAGCCAGTCGTTGCTCTGTCATTTTTGAAAAGCTTGTGCAGTACTGTAGGTTGGATCGATCCAAAATTGTTGATAAACATTTTCTCAATAAACGTCTCTTGCTTGCCGCTCCTCGTTATCTGATGACTGCCTCCATCCCAGCATTTAAGCCAAAACTGCTCTTCATTCCCTTCGCTCCGGTTGTTGGGATTCATACCATTGATCCACTCCAAGATCTCGTCTGAGAACTTGAGCATCCCTTTAAGATTATCAGGAAGCACCCAGCGCACAAGTGTAGGGATTTGAATGTCGTTAAAAATCAATTTCCGTAAAGGATAATTTTTTCTTTCTTCATCGCCCAGCATCTCGCCGTTGGCTTTCCATTCGGCGCTAAAGTCTTTTTGAATGTTATTCAAGGGCTCAAAAATCTGCTTCATAATCACAGACTTACCACTTGATGACATACCCACCAGAGCCGCCCACACAGTCAAAGGCATAGACCCCAGCTTCTTGTTTGATAAATAATAGCCATTGCCAATCGCCGTGCTATACGCTGTAAGCATCGAAAGCCCGATAAAACTTCGAGGGATGTCATAGTGCTCGTGTATCATCTCGATAAAGGGCTTGATGTTCGGGTGAAATACTTCGAGCGGAAAAGGGTTGTGTATCTTCTCGCGCTCTTTGATCTCACTGAGCATGTCGTCTACGGACTTAGTGCTCAGTCCTTTTTTTCGCTCTTTATACTGCAAGTACGCATTGTTCTCGCTCATATGTTTATTTGTCTTTTGAGCGCGAATACGCTATTGATAAAGTCTTGCGTCTGGTTGGGGTTGTTGATCAATGATATCAATATGCTCGTCAAAGTGTCCGTGGCTGAGTCTGGCTTTTGGTTATTGAGCGCGAGCAGATTGTTGATATTGACGCGGATGCATTCCCGCTTCCGGATGGTCATTGCGCGACTGTATTGACTGTTTTCAAAATCAACCAAAGATTTGGTAAACTCCTCATCAGGGAGTAGCCCCTTTAAAAATCCCGTGAAATCTGACAACTCTTTCATCTTGTCATCACTGACCAGCAATACTTCTAGTATATCCTCAGCAAATGCCGCCACTTTTTTGTTGGCTACATGGGTGGTGTATAGGTGTAGGAAGTACGCCACTACGCCATGCTCTAGGAGCATGTAGGCGTATGTTTCCACATTGGCCGATGAGTTAAGGCTGCTTATATATAGGATCAAATCATCAACTACATGCTTGATGTCGCGCTCCGGATGCCGGACTGCCTGGCGATGCGCAAAGGTCTTGAGGTCGATTGGCGTGGAATCAAGCATGGAAAGGAGCGTGTCCCAGTATTGTTTGTTTTGATCGCTGAAGTGCTTGGGCTGCAATATGTCTGCCAGCCGCGGCATAGTGCTTGACTCTAATAGTACTGCCCCAATAATTGCGGACTCTAAGCCTAGCTTTACGGGTTTGTTTTGGTCGATCCATCGGGATACTTTTTTGGAGATTTCTTCTGTTTGATTCATGGAGAGGGCTTATTTATAAAGGTGGTAGTGGCAGAAATAGAGCGTAATACACACGCCAATCACTGTGCCGATAAAAAGCAGAATAACGGTAGCTACGGCATTCATAAAGCGATTGTAATCGCTCTGCTGGGGGAGCTCGCCAAGCTTGCCCCAGTCTCTGCGGCGACTCATTGCGCTTGTCGGGATTGAAAGAAAGGGCTCAAACTACTCGGCTTCTCTTGAGTATCATGGATCATTTCAAGGTCTTTTAGAGCATCTTTGGCTACATTGTAGATTCGCTCTTCTGCCTCTGTGGTGAGCTTCACTTCATCACATATCTGCTTAATTATGCGCAGCGATTTTATTACTTCAGGGAAACCTGCTGCAAAGTGCGGTAATTTGTTTTCTGGCTCAAGATATGCGTCTTTTTTTCCTGTTTCGTACCCTTCATTATATCTAGGATGACCGACCATAGCGTCTACAATAGCATCTATAAATTGACTCCTCAACTCTAGATCAATATCGTCTTGCTGGGCTATACCCATGATGCGATTGGTGAGGATGTGTGTTTTTAGTTGACTTTCCATAATGTGTGATTATTTTGTGAATTGATTGATTTGTGTGTGTACGGCTTGCGGAATGTTAGCTAGTAAAATATTGTCTAGTTGATCGATCTCCGTGACGATATCGGCAAGCTGACTGTCCTTGTTAGGATCGCTAAATATTCGCTTCTTTTGTCGCTGAAAATAGGTGCGGTGACGCAGTAGCTTATCGATATCGTGCGGTGGTATCTGCTTGTATTGGTTCATTATTGCTTTTGGTTTTTTGCCATACGGCTGTAAGTGCGGCGATGCTTTTCAATCCATATTACTTTGCGCTCTTCCATGTTTTGGCCGCATGCCTGATTTCTGAAATGACCTCTGATGTTTACCGGATTGAGGATGTGTAGATTTTTGAACCACGGGATATCAATTACCTTGATAGGATTATTTGATCTGTTTTGGTACTTGGAGCCGTGCGCTTTCTGTGTTGAAAAAGGGTTTACAGTTACTTCGTCAAAAGTGAAAAATTGAAGAATAGCTACTTTAAGAATAATATTAAAATAGAGCTTATTTACGTCCCCTTCAAATGATTCATGAAGGTCTAAGCATACTGTAAGAGCATTTTTTGCAGAAATGTCTTGGTGAATCATCGAATAGACCTGAGAAGCATCGTCTTCATTTTGAAAGGCAACAACACTGAAATTTTCAGGAGAAGTATTTATATAGATCGTTTCATTTTCTACTCCTTCAATTTTCATCATGAATTCTTGTCTTTTCCAAGGGAAAAAATCCTTCTGCATTTGCCTGTGAAAATTGTCTTGAAAAGCTTCAACAAATCCTGATTGACGAGCTTTATTAAATATATTTTTATAGTTTTTAACATACCTTATGTCTTTAATTTCGTTTAAGGCAAGCATATCTTTAAGAGGATTGATTAGTTCTTCAGGCCAATCAAAACGGCGATCATAGTATATCTTCGTTTTGCTAATTTGAAAATCTTTTTCGTCTAACTTTTTCATGCTTCGGTTTTTAGCGTTCGGGTGATGCGAAATCCTTTAATCTTAAAATACTGGTCGGGAACGGGGATGACGTTGATGTTGAACTTTTGCAAGTCCTCATGGCTCATCTTCTTGACTCGCGCGATCACGGCGAGCGTCTCTGGCTCCTGCACTATGGCGAGCATGTGCGTGATATAATCGATGTAATGCTTACCCCAGTTTGCCGCATTGATCTCGACTTCAGGGTCTTGTTGAGTGATTGTTTGATTCATAATATTGTGGTTGTTTAAATGGTTAATTGTCCTGTGCGTGCGCGCTTTGCTTTCTCTGTGGCGCTGCTCAGCGGATGCTCTGCGCCTAGCTTCACGTACTTAAATGTGATGATATGTATTTTGCTCTCTTCGGTGACGGGAAAGCTGCGGTCTGCTGCTGCGGCCAGTGTGGCTATCAGTGCTTGCTTGCTCCAGCCGGTGCAGATAGCGCTCACAGACTCGTTGAGCTTTGATATGGTCGACACGCGCTTTTCTATGATCTTTGCCTCGCCCAGATACGTATGTCGCCAGTACACTTCATAGCCCACATTTTTACTCCAGACATCCACGCCTTGATAAAGGCACACATGAATGAAGCTGTTGCAGTGAAGCTTGTTGTTGTCATTGTGTAGTCTGAGCTTTTTCATATTATTAGCTTTGCGTCATCTCATGGATAAATTCTCCGTATTCCACCAAGGATTCCACAGGCTTTTTGAGGATATCAGAGATAAGGATGAGCTCGTACATGGTCGGCTGGCTGGAGTTGTTCAATATGCGGGTCCAGCGGGTTTTGTTCTGCCAAAACACTTTATCACATATAATAAACTTGATAAGCCGCTGCTCCTCTTTATCCTGCGGAAACTTGAGGGCAATGGCTCTCTCGATATTATTCCAAATAATTTTATTCATGATTTTGGTTTGCGGCATGCTTGCTTGCGGTTTTTTGTTTTACGACTTCAAAGTACTACTTTAGTACCCCAAAGTAGTACTTTGATACCCAAAAGTAGTACTTTAAGACAGAAATGCAAACAAATAAGTAATTAAATAAGTGCTTTTTTGTATTATAAAAATACTAATCAATGACATATAGTACCGAAATGTTTCAAAAAATGGTGGCTGACAGTGGAATGTCTCACGTAGCTATCTACACTAAGGCAGGGATGAGTAAGCAAATGTTTCACGATATGCGCCAGCCAGTGCACAACAGTCGGCTGACTCGGGATAAGATATTGAGGATAGCCCAGGCGACAGGCTCAAGGGTGGCGGACTACTTCCCAGAGCTCAAAAAAGATGTGGCGCTGATACTAGATGAGCCGGTGGAGCATTATCAAAACCACACGATGGTCAAAGAGGTTAAGTCGCTGATGGAAGACTTGGTCATCGAGGCGAAGCGCTTTCGTGATGACTATATATCTGCCCTTCTGGAAAATAAGCGACTGCAAGATGAAATGATCGAGCTGCTCAAAGAGCGCGCCCATAACGCGGCGCAGTAGTATACCTCGGCGCTGGAAGTAGGGCATAAAAAAAGCCTGATCTTATGATCAGGCTCGGATGATGGTTAATTGTTTTCTTAACTTTTAAACTCTTTCCTTGTGAGCGCATCGTATAATCCGCTTAGCGCTTCGGTGATTTGAAGCATGTTAAATATATGATCGGATGGAGCCGTGTGAAAGCTACCCTCCAAGTCCGCGTTGTTGGTAGCGTCGATCATGAGCTGCCACATTTCTTTCCTGAGATCTGTGGAGCTGTCAAAGAGCGTGAGCAAGTTGAGCAACTCCTGGTACTGAAACGAGGTGACCTCTAGGGTCTCGAATTGTTTTTCTGATGTTTGCATTTTGTTTTTGCGTTTTGTGAAAAAAAAGAGGGATCGAGGGCTCGCAAAAACATATTAATATAACTACTAATAAAGGGACTAACCCAACCCCGATCCCATATTGTTATGAGTGCATTCCGATAAATCATAGTGAAGTGAAGTAGTTAAGTGAATAGTAATATATTTTTGCACTTCAATCTTAGGTTATCGGTATGTGAAAAGCAAATTAATTGCTGTTTTTTTCTTTTGGCGGCTGCATCACTTCGGCGAGTGCAGCGAGTGTCAGGTCTAGCGTGTGACAGTATTCTTGCAGGTATTCGTGGGGCAAGTCTAGCTGCTCGTCGAGCAGGTGGAGTCGTGCGGTGTTAAGTTCTTTTTGCAAGTCTTCAAAGGAGGTTTCTTGTTTGAGTGCGGCAATCGCGGTGGTTTGTTGGCTCATGTTGTGCTGATTGAAAAGGACATTGTGTTTAAAAATGCAGTATTATTCGTATACTTGTGTAGCTTAATGATGCATAGAATAGCTTTAAATGTGTTGTAAATGTATCAAGATGCGACATTATATAAAAGAAAAAGGTTATTTTTATTAACTTAGTGCCTTAATAAGTAACACAAAGACGCTTTATGCCCGTATATTCCTCTGAGAAGCTATTGAAAATGTTTGAAGCCAGTGGCGCATCAAAGAAGGATGTATACACACAATATCCTGTAGATCGCAACACGCTCAATCGCTGGCTGTCGCCGGGCAATGATCACTTGATCGATGGCTATAAGGTGATCCGTATTGCGAATATAATAGGGGTGGACCCTCGCTTGTACTTTCCGCAAATACAGACGGTCATCAGTGAGATCAGTAGTCTTGACAGAGCTGAAGACCCGCAACTACAATATCTCAATATGCTGATCGATGGCACTGCCGCCGGAGATGCGGCGAGTGTCGACGCGCTCAAGGCTGAGTCGGCCAAGCTGGTCGCTGAAAACAAGCGCTATCGTGAGGAGCTACTGCGCGTCATGCAAGACTTGAAAAAGATCTAACATTTATCCGCAGTATTTATGTAATCCGGAGCTTGTAATTGTCTGGTTTTTAATGTGTTAATGGTACTGGAGTATATGGGCGTTTATAGGTTATGATATTTTGCCGCATTTAGTACATTTATCAAATTCCCACAATGCCGTATGCTCATGTGGTTTAAAATTATGATCACAACCAATAACAGGCGGTAAGGAATAAGATTCTTTGACTAGTTCTGCTGCTTCTAGCAAATCATCAAAGCTATATCTATGGATAGCATAGTCGTGCTTATCCCAATTTTCAGGCACATTAAATCGTTGCTTTAGTTTTTCTTTTATATCCATTATTGTAGTTATTTACCCGTCAAATAATCCGCTTCTTACCTGATCGTTAGCGAGAACTCAGGAACTTTTGCATTATTTCCTTTGACTCTTCTATTTTATACTCTTGCTTGAATCTTGCGCTTATCCATACATCAAACTCCATTAGCAAATCGATCTCGCTAACAGGCGGTAAAAAAGCAGAATCAACTAGATCTCTTAGCTCGGTTAAGTGTATCAGTATTTGCATAGCATTGCTAGCACCGTCTGGATCTATTTCTGCACTTGGAACAGTTACCAGCTTCTCAATTTGATTGATTTTTTCAGTTATCATGTTTCAGTAGTTATTTAACCGTTGTTTCCGCTTTTTACCTGATCGTTATTTTTAGCTGAGTCGACATGATGAATGAGGCTGCCTGTGATCGTGACTATCCGATACGTCTATCAGGTTATTGCCAGTAACACGTAGCGCGCACCTCACTCATCATATCATAACTACGAAAGCGCGACATAGATTCTTTCTTGCATATGCTTGACAGCCATGGCGCGTCTACGGCGTAGATAGATCATGATTAAAAGTAGAGCAATGGCTGATGTGGCTATCACGATTAGGATCAGGTGATCGCTCTCGTTTTTCTTTATCTTATTGAAATGTGCATGATTGTCTAGTATGATCGTGGCATAAGCGGCAATTACGGTATTTTTTGTGTTGGTTACCTGATCGCTGAGGTTCGCTATATGCGCGGCGTATTGTTTGTTAAGCTGTAGCGCGGATTTGTAGTCGCCCTTGGCTTCTGTTATTTGGGATTGTAGGAGTAATATAGTGTGATCTTGTGCTGATTGGCTTGTGCTGTCGTAATGTGTGTAGGCTATTGTCGCTAAGCTGTCCGCTTTTTTAAGCTGACCAGCCGCAAGGATTACCTCAATCATGTCTAAGTAAGTGAGATAGTCCCAGCGCCCCTCAAGATAATAAAGCCCCTGGTTCATGTAATTATATGCAGTGCGGTACTGCTCATGCTTTGCGGCTATCATTCCGAGCCGCTTGAGAGACTTTCCTTTGACCGAATTGCTAGAGGCTGGATCATAGGCGGCTTGCTCGAAGTAATACTGAGCCGTGTCATACTTCTCTGCTTTAAAAAGCGCATAACCGTACTTGTAATGCATATATGCAATGCGCTCGGTGTTTTCTGTGATAATGTAAATATTAAAGGCTTGATTGTAGTGCTTGATTGTGTTTTCTGCTTCGAGCGCGTCTCGGTAGCTGTTGCCTAGGTTCTCGTGAGTCCAAGCTGTTTCTTTTTTTCCTAAAAGGGGCGCGTATTTGAGGGCTTGCTTGTAATAAGATATAGCCTCTTGGTAGCTGTGTAGGTTGTCAAGCGCATCGCCAATATTGTTTAATATTCCCCAAATCAAATAGTTGTCTACTGTGTCCAGCTTGCTCACTTTCTGCAAAGCAGACAGGCTGTAAGTGATTGATTTTATATTCTGATTTTTGTTTTCGTAAAGGTAGCCGCCAAGATACCGCGCCACGACCTCTTCATACTCTGATGCGGGATCGAGTATGGTTGCTTCTATTAACGTCACGGCTTCATCATTTGATAGATCAACTGCGCCATTATAGTAATCAATAATCTCTGTTGACGGTTGGATTTGAGGTTGAAAAAGATTTATTATAACATATGATATAAAGAACAGCATAATCTTGATTTGTTTGGTGTGGAATTATCTGTCAATATCGGCATTTAATGAGGAAAAAAAAAGCATCGATTGACCTTTAAGGCTTTTAGATGCTTTTTTTATGATTTGTTATACGGCATATTAACCGCCTCCGTTTCCGCCTTTTGTGCCAGATCCATTGTTGTCGTCTTCGTCAGTAGGTGCGGCTACTTCTTCAAAATCTGGGGAGACTAGCTCGTCATCTCTATCGCAAGACGAGAGGAACATTGCAGATACTGTGAGTGATAATACGAATAAAATCTTTTTCATGTTTTTGTTTTTTACGTGTAAAAATGAAAGTCAAAGAAGATGAATATATCTCTCGAAGAGTAGGACGCTGGGGGATAGTTATAAACAGGTTACACACAAAGTTTTATACATAAAAAACCCTCCTAAATATTGTATATAGCTGTTTTTTATTGACTTTGTGACTGAAACTCAAACAAGGGAAAGTGCTAATCATTATCTATGTTTGAATAAAAAACGTTATGAAAAAAGTAATAGTACTTATATGTGTGGTCATGGCTGGGGGTTGCTTGTGTGCACAAGATGATCCGGGTTACAAAATACTCAAGAAAGGAAATGAAGTAATCAATGAACCTACCATAATGGTCGAGCGTAGCGATGATGTACCGGCCACAATATACTTGTCATGGACAAACATCTATGAACGCAAAACAGGTGGCTCTGTATTGCAAGTTTTGGGCATTACGGCATTAAGTACGGCCTTGGTATTGGCGGTGACGGATATTGAGCAGGAGGGGCTCAGCATTCAAGAGCTAGATGATCAACTGGCACGTAGGCAGACAACAATTAAGGGGTTGTCGCTAGGTGGTGCTGCAGTTTTTGTTGGTGGTACTATTTTGATTTCTGACACGAGAAACAAGGAAAAGGAGAAGCTAAGGAAGTTGCTAGGTGATTAATATGGCGCTATGGCTTGTATTACTACAACCCATAGCCCTCTATTTCCTGATCTCTTATGCCTCTATTGGTGATTAGACATTTTAAGGACTTAAAGAGCATTAATCCTTTTATATGTCTAATCTTTTTTCTGTTTAATTTTTGCAATAAGTGGGAAGATAGAAAAGTCTTGAGGTTTACTATTCTGGCATTTTTCAGAAAATTATATATGTTGCTCCAGACACTATATATTTTACTATCTGTACTTGTGTCGAGTGAATATTCTCCCAATTCAACGCCGTTCACGCTGTATTTGTCCGCTGTTGCGTAAGGATAAGGAGAGCCATCAGTGCCATTTGTCATGCCACGCCAAAACATAATCCGACCTTTAAAATTATTGCCAAGAGTATTTCCAATTTCTGGATAATAGATATCTTCTTGAATTACCGGAATAACATAATTAAGGTTAGTGCCGATAATAAGTTTATTTATTTTGAAATCTACAAGATAATCACAATTTAGATCCATCGACCCCAACGATGAGGACTCAACCCATGGGCCAACAAATAACAGGTCTATCTGTGACTCTGGCTCGTCTTCTCTTACCCAACCTATACGAGTGTTTATTGGTAATGTGTCAAAATCACCCGTGATTCTTACCTTACCACTACCATTACTGGTGACCAAACATTCTTTGTCTATTATTTTAAATTCAAATCTATCCTTCGTGGCTGCTGGCAAAATACTAGGCGACCAACTATGACAATCTTCGCTACTTCCCATTTCAACAATGCGGTATGGATGACCATTGTTTTTGTAATAAAGAGTGTCATTACCGATAATGTCCACGACTAATAAATATCTATTGAGTTCTTTTATGAAAAAAGAGTCTCCTACTTCTGCTGTGGCAGGGATGGAGATTTTATTAATTACCTCTCCCTTGTATTTACCAGCAGGAGCAGCATCAGACTTAGTGATGTCATCTTTGTAGTCATATTCAATGCAAATGCCATTAATGCTATTTTTTCGGGGAAGTATCATACTAGAATATTTACTACCTAGATCGGTGTAAGCGCCACTTTTCCTAACCATTCGCTCTAGTTGTGTGAAAATGATTGTGTCATCTTCTATTGTCACGTTTTTGCCTGTGTAAAACATATAATCCTTGACCAACTCGGAGAGCGTAATGTCAGGGACATACTTAGATACTTGCAGTTGATTATTGATGTTTGCAAAGTAGGTTTGTAATCCTAATGGGTTTTTTTGTTGATCGATCAGTCTATTGGACATTACAATAAGATTGTCTAGTTCTTTGTCTGTATTGTCTAGTACCACCTTTAGTCCTATGCCAGTCAGGCATAATTTAACTAACCAGCTCAGCTTAAATGCTGGCATCAGAAAATATGCAGACCTATTAACGACTGGTTCGTTTTTGAAATCAGCGTTGATATTTAAAATAGCATCCCCAGCAATCGGCATTGTCGTATTGTCGTTATGAAAATGGACGTAAGGAAACCTGATATTACTATCTGTTAAGTTGTTGATAGATTCAATCACATTAGCATACGAATCGTCTGCAACCGGTATTTCTTCCGTGATAAGATCAGCTATTTTGCTTGATTTCTTATCATAAAAAGCGCTTGAGACTGTTGTTAAAGCACCATTGTAATATTTGCCATCTGCACTAGTTTTGATTAAATCAAAATTACAATTCCACCAAGCATTCCCGCCAATTGTTACGACAAACCCCTCATACGTTTTAAATCTATTTTTGGCACTCGCTGCATCACTGGCATAGTTGAAGATAGCCTCATTCCCTTTGATCGGAATACTGATGGTCCAGCTATAAGCCTGACCTAATCTATCGAACTCAAACAAATCGTCCTGCACTTCCCAGCGGATTGAGAAATTAGGATCTAAGACTAATTGCTTGCCTTGATATTGTAGCCCTACGCTCATAGTATTCTGTCAATTGTTTTTTCTTCAAAAGCATATTGAAAACTGATCTGCAATTGCTTCAGGTTGCTATTTGTAGAAGGGTATGTCATCCCCTCGGAAATTGGGATAATCGGCAACCTCAATACACCTGCGTCTGTGTCCCTGTATTCAAATGCGCTCTTCGTGTTAAAAAAGTCTTTTAAGGCAAATATCTCTTTGCCTGGTTGTGTTCCTGTGCTGGTTTGCAGCGATGAGCGAAACGAAGGATCTGCATATTTATATTGTGCAGATCCGCTATCATACACCGCGTCTATCGGACTGGCTGTAATCACACCATTTGACTCGGTGCTTTCTGCCTGATCTCCGGCGCAAATGAGGCTGTCAATACCTGACATACTGTTGTGATAGTAGATAGCCAGCACATTGTCGGCGGATGGATTATAGGGAAAGTACTGCACGAAATCCTGTGCTGATTGGTCAGTGAAATCGGTAGATTCTACACGGATTACAATGTGCTTAATCGTCTTGCTCGAATCAAGCGCAGTGTAATCAATCTTATCAAAGCCTATATTGAAGATTCGAGCTTCACCAGCTCGCAAAGTAAGTGAATCAGTGATATCATGACTTAATGTTGAGGCATCAGAATACGTGATCACAGCTTTTAAAGTAGGCGTGGTGATATCAATATGCGGCAAAATAGCAACCAGCTCCGGGTGCTGATTGCTTAGTCTGCGCTTCTGTGGCTTTGTGGTTAGTATAGTGTAGGGTGCTGAGATCATTTAAGTCAAATCTGATTCATTTATCACATTAATAGTTCCTGAGCCTGTTTTAGCTGTAGAGTCGCCGGACTTGCAATTGTAAGCGTTGATTATTGCTCCTCTTTCTGCAAAATATCCTGAGTCTGTGTTATCGTCAGTTGCGCAATTGTGAAGGTTCAGGGTTATCCCTGTCGTCCGTGCAGCAAAGCCTGACTCACTATTACCCGTAGATCTACAGCCCCACGCGTCAAAAGATCCTATTTGTCGATTATCATCGGTTGCAGTTGTTTGCGAAAATCCCGATGCGCCAACTTTTTGCCCATTATTTCGACACAATACATTAAATGCTGCGAATTTTCCCGACAAAGCAAAAGTTACTCCTGCTTGTCCGTTATACTCATAGATACACCCATCAAGTCTAACATCAGACTTCTCATGATGACTTATTCCTTCATCCCAATTATCGTGACTCCAACTTGATATGTACTGCATTTTACACGATCCTATTTCAGGGCTCGTTTCATGGTCATCTAATTCGTTATAATGTCCATTTTCGCCATCATTCATCACCGCTGCGGCCTCACAATTGCGCGCTACACCCCAACAAGCATCATCTATAAAGCCGTCATCCTGCTGAATACCATATACCCGAACATCATTTCTTTGAATTCGAGTGCTTAATGATCCGGGATTAAGCCCTGATGCGCTGTAAGCAAATGTCAGATTATCTAAATACAAATCTTTTGTTAGCTCTGTGTCGTCAGGGTCGCAAAAATCGCCGTTCGGTATTTCAAAATCATGGATTGAAGCATCATCAGACCCTATTGCGTGAATGTATATTTTACTGTCTCGATAATAAAACTTTCCGGGCGCAGCATCGAGCGCGGTTAATCTAGTTGATAGAGATTGTGAGTCTGTATTGTACTCTGTTTCATCTTCGACTATGCTTAATATTTCTGTGAAAGGTAGTCTATGAGACCGTCCTCTATCTAAGGCGTGTATGTTCGCTTGTGTTATCGATAAGCTTTCCGCATCGTCCTGAAATATTCTAGCTACTCCGTATGTGTGTGAAGCTTGCGCCCAAATCGGCCGGGCAGTTGTTGCTTCGTAAATATTTGTGTATCCCGCTGTTTTGGTCAGTCCGGTGATTTTTGTCGATCCTAAAAAACGAACATTCTCGCCTACATTGCCCACAACCGAAGCGCAACGAGGCAGTAAATTAAAATCAAACGTTTCTCGATAGTCCCCTGATTTTATAGTCATAGTGCCTCCGGCCGCCAAATTTCGCGCCGCGACTTCAAACGTGGCGAAAGGGGCTGCCTCGCTTCCCGCGTTACTGTCATTACCACTCGTGCCGTCAAGGCAAACGTTATTTTTCTTACCCTCATCTTCAACGAATAAGGTAAAAGTCACATCATCATAAGTACTATTAAAGCCACGCTGCATAATAGTTATTTCACCATAACATAACCGCCTAATTGTCGTGTTGAAATACCTAAACCATTCTGACCATGCACCGCTGTTTTTTCTTGCCCGTGCATAAATTCGATTAACTGATGGTTTATAGTCTATTTCTATCTCTAATACATCTGCATCCGTGTAGGTGTTCGTTACTCCCATTTGAATAGGCTGCTCAGAGTCTCCATTTAGGTAATATAATTGACCACCAGCGTCATAAACTACTCCGCCTTTATCACCGCCGTTTGTGCCTACCCCAATACCAAATCCCGGGGTGCTGTTTACGTCCTCCCCCGTAAATTTGAATACTCCTCGCCAATCAAAAGGCAAATTAATACCTGTGTATATATATCCGTAATCATTACTCGACACCCCACCTGAATGACTAGCCCAATCAACATTTAACCCCTCAGTCGTGCCATCAGTAATCGTAGCGTGATCCGTGTTTATCTCTGTGCCTGAGTTGTCATAATCTACTACCTGTTGAGTAAAACTATCATAATCTTTGAATTCAAGTTTTTTACCTGAAATTCGCGCTATTATATTTTGCTCAATCTGTCTTTTAGCCTCGTTAACATTCGCAACTAATAATGTTCCTTCTCCTGCTCTGCCTGTCTGTAGTGTTTTCATTATGCGTAAATTTGATCGTTTGAATAAAT
>Ga0181380_1000066_pt1 | contig 40843 bp, 23 predicted proteins | sample 3SPOviralmetaG_FD_130116 | JGI IMG/M metagenome (GOLD analysis project Ga0181380, IMG submission 130116) | Marine viral communities from the oligotrophic San Pedro Time Series (SPOT) site, San Pedro Channel, CA, USA - 3 SPOT_SRF_2009-08-19 | ecosystem: Environmental > Aquatic > Marine > Strait... | reverse complement strand
TCGTAAATGTCGAGATAGGTCGTTGGGTAGCCTGCGAGTGTCAACTGCGCTCCTACTGAACCGTAGCCAACTCTGCATAACTCGTAGTAGTTGTCGGGCTTATGCCATTCAATATGACGGAACTTGTCAGCATTACTTGATTCTGCTCCGTCTTTATGCAGTATACCCCACCAAGGTATAGTCAGTGTTCGACCGGGAGTTGAACTTTCAAACATACCGGGTCTGTAAGGTAGGCTTCTTCTTGTTAAACTTGGACTTGAAGTCTCTTGTACACCCAGTGGGTTGTAAAGAGCGAGTGGTGCTAAGTTGGTAAATTGACTACCAGCATCCGGTTCGATGTCGAGTATGACTTCATTCAGTATGACTTCACACCCTCTTACATCAGCCATCATAGCCTCTGCAAGTATGAGAGCGTAACCTCCTCTTGTCGACATGTCCTTTTCTATAGCGATAACAGTGTTTACCTGTTGCCCTGTTAACTCAGTTACTTTGTCGCCGCTTTCACTTGGAGCCTTAACCGAATCGCTGTGATTTAAGTGAAAGCCCTGCAACTGTTGTTTGAATACATTCGGTTGAATGATAATTTGATATGCACCCACCTCTAATGGGTCGGGGAAGTGGTTGTTCAAAGTATAGGTGTTACCTGCCTCTAAGACAAGTGTATGCCCTCCTTGAGAGTTGATAACACCAGCGTTACTACCGGCACTGGCGGCTATACCGTAGCCTTCATACTTCACTTTAGTTTCAGTGAGTAAGGTAAACGCACCACCATGTATGTCACTCGGACCGAAGCCAGCAGTAGCAGTTGAGAACCAAACCAGCGGGTCTTTTGTAAATCCGGAACTTGCAAGTGTTACAGTTGATGATGTACGCGTGCCTTCAAGCGTACCAATGTAGTTATCGCTGTCCGGTGAATAATTAGAACTCTTACAAGCAGTGTTGAGGTCATAGAGACGCTGGTAAGCAGGGTGTGCGTAGTGTCCGGGCATCAATGCCATAGTAGGCGTAACATAGTGATGGCCCATTCTTGGTATAGGCATAGGTGTCATTTTTGGCTTTATGATTTGAGAGAACGCTGTAGAAGGCTCAGCCATGTTTCCTGTAGTCGATGGTAGATTTGAGTACAGGTTAAACCAATCTATCTCTTTCATATCCGGACTTGCGCCACTGTATTCGCTGTGGTCTCTTAGTCTTCTCGCCGCAAACAACCTTGTTGAGCCTGCTGGTATGTAGTAACTCGGCACTACCTTGAGTCCTGTTTTTCCATTTACAAATGCGGCGAAGTCCGGACTATAGACAACACCTGTGAACTTATTAACGCCCTTACCTGTGTAAGAAGCAATGACACCTTTATCGGTAGTAGGGTCGTAAACTCTTAAGAAATAACGCCCTCCGCTCAATTCAGTTGTATCGGTCCAAGTAGCAGTTTCGGGAGTTGAAGTAACTGTTATTTCATCGCCGGAATAACTTGAATATGTCAATTCATCTATATCATGTCGATGGGTCATACTGACACCCATTCTCGTTACATGAAACAGTATACTTCTGTCATGTGGCTCATACGACGACTGTAAAGGTGCGTTGGCAGTATGGTCTTCCCAACCTGTGTTGCTTGATGCCGGGAACTTTAATCGAGCCGCACTCTTTGTTGTAGATATGTCTACAGCGTCTTGGCTGAGATGTTCCCAGCCATTGTTTTCCCAAGTAGGGAACAGCCTTGGACCTGCGTATTCATAATCAAACATTTTGCGTATTTGGCTAATGCTTTGAGCAGGGTGCTGTAAACCACCCGAACCGAACGACTCGTTTTGATAAGCCTGTATTCTGTCGAAGCCCGACCTTACAACGATGTTACCGGGTATCTCATCGGGGTTCGGCAATCTAATTTTGAGATTCGGGTTGATACCTGCACCAGCAAGGGCTGGAGCAAGTCCTTCAATATCTCTATCACTTATGTGACGGAAGTCCATAATGACAGTTCCCAAAGGACTGCCTCCTTCAAGTCGATGCTCTTGTCCTGTGTCGTCCATAACGCTGACGCTTTCAAACTGTATGTGCTCATTAGGTATGAGCAAAGCGTTGCGAACTTCTAATGGGTGCTGCTCGGCCAGTTGAGGATGACTCAACTCCTGTGCTTGTATGATAGGGAACATGGCAGCATTGGTTGTTTCAAAAGAGAAGCGGACATTACCAAGTATTTTTTCACCCACTAATTTGTAACTGCCGCCGTCTTTCCTCTTCGTCCAAGGAATCATACCCAGTCCTCTCGCATTTACAGCAGGCATAGTAAGACTACCCCCGTCCATGCGTTTCCAAACTACATGCTCCGGCAAAAAGTTACGAGCGGCATGTCGCTTAGTATAGTAACCATAAAGTCCGTTATGAGGCATAGCAGTAGCCGCTGCTCCTATATTGAGATAATCAGTTCTGCTGCTTACACCTATGCATTCAGTTGCATAAGTGCCAGCGTCTTCGTGAAACATAGAAGCCTTAACAACCGATTCATCCCAAAACAAATCACCAGTAGGGTAATTACAGGCGTTCGCCCTCACCATGTCACCACTCTGTATAGTTCGATGTAACTGTGCATCACTTGCAGTAGACCCGGAAGCAGGGTATTCACCCTGTGATATTATGCCACTGCCAACATAACCACTGTGAACTTGCGCTTCTATGTGAGGTCCGGCAGTTGCTGGTCCTACATATCGACTTTTATTATTCACTTTACCTACATCCCAACCAACAGTACCAGCATGTGATATGTCGTTGGACTGTGCCACATGCAACCAGTCACCCAGTCCGGATATACCGTTTATGTCTGCTTTTGCTATGATAGGTAATTCGCTTTCGTGACTGACTGCAATAAGGTGTCTACTGAATAAACCTGTTACACAGTAGTCACCGTAGAAAGCACCAGTCGGAACTTCCACACTACCTGTCGGGGCGTTACCCACGGTGCAAGTTTCAGCAGCACCGTAGGGGTTGAAGCCTAAGAAAGCATGCCAAGCACCCAAACCTGCTGGATGTAGATTTGCACCTATGCCGTTTACTGATTCGTAAGAGTTGAGGTAGGAATAGGCTTCACCATGCCAACCAACCGCTCCGACTGGTTTTGTTCTGTCAACTGCATCAGCGAAGCCGCTGAAATGAACCTGTGTCATGTGGTCTCTCGCTGTTCCCGACGCTGCGTTGTTAAATCTATGAGTTCCTGCTTTAGTCCAAATGTAAGCCTTGTAGTTGCTGTCGGGGGTAATCGCAGCGCGAGTTTGGGGATTCACTATGTTTGTATTTGTAGTTATTAGGTTCTTACCTAATGTGAATGTGGTATTAGAACCTGCTACGCTTTGAGATATATACGGTGCAAAACCTGCAACACTGCCGTCACTTACTCTTAGCCAGCCGTAATCGGGGAGTGTAGTTGCGTCACTTGTTACTCTTATAGAAGCAGCAGTTCCACCACTTTCAGCAGTGTATTGGTTTACTGCCAATTCGACCCAACCATATCGGTCTTGCTTGTGTGCATTTTGCATACTCGGCATAAAAGTGCCGCCAATAGCCTTTAGCGGGTCAGTGCCGGGGAATGTGTTTATTGCACCGGTTAACACTGCTCCTAATTCTTCACCGTTTTGACAGCGAGTAGCGTCGACCAATACTACATTATTATTCATTTTTTGATTATTGGGCGAACCTCCGTAGTAAGTGAGGTAAGCCTGTGCAAGTAAAGCACCCGGTCTAAACGCACTGGCGTTATGCTTAGCACCACTACCTGTTGAAAGGAACGCGTCAGCAGTGTGGTTTTTTGGATTCTTTCTTATATGGTCGTCGAGGAAATGTCCTCCGGGGTGATAGCCTCCGTCCATGTGCCATATAACTGAGGGTTCTCTTGTCTTAAGGTAAGTGCTGCTACCTACGGCGTTGCCGTTTATGTCAGTGAACACCGCACTGAACGGATGATAATGCTTAGGTAGACTCGTTGCTGCTTGAGGAGAGCCTTCAAAGTAAAACGCTGATGCGAATGTTTGGCTATAGTTTCTTGAAGACGATGAAGAATCATTAGGGAAACCTTTGGTGGGTTGCCAGTTCATAACATAGTTGAAACCTTGAGCGTTGTTCTTTTGAAAGAAAGTAGTCATTGGCAAATGCGACAAAGCATTACCTCTATTGAAACCACTATGTTCTGTGATGTCGCCATTTGCCAATTGGTTCGGCAAGAAAGAATCCTTAGTTGCATCTCCACCTATATGAATAGGAACAGCACTGTAGCCGTTACCAGCAGTTACTATATTGGCACCCTGTGGCTCAGTAGTAGCAGTGCTATGAGGGAAAGCCTGCCCCGGACCAAATATCATGTAAGTAACATGGTTGTTGATATTACTGTCATGCGTATACCTTGCGTGAGGATGTGCGAACCTAATGATAAGAGGAGACGGTATGTTGACATGTACAGAATTAGTGCCATCAGTGTAATCCAAACCTGTTACCTTTGCATTAGCACCTTTCGCCATGTCGAACGGCAATATAGCATCTTGGTTGAAGAAAGGAGGATTGTTCTGCCCTTTATGCTGGTCGAGATAAGGTGTTCCGGGGAACATAGCCATCATTGCGTTCGTATCAAGAAGAGCATAAGAACCAGCGAGTTCCCCCACATTTTGCAAGCCAGTAGAGCCAGTTGGTCCTTTAGCGTAAGGGTGTGTGTAAAAGTCGGAATAATCATTTTGAGTTCCGTCATTGATGTCGGTAACTACGCCGGAAAAACCACCGCCGAAGTAAACAGGGACATAGTGGTCGGGGCTATCTCTACCTCCTCGGAAGTACAAGAAAGGATTACCGTTCTTACTACCTGCTATTCTTACTCCGTCTGTCTTAATAGCAGAGTAAGGGTCGCTCAATCCTTTGCTCAGTATGTCGTTATTGGCAGGATTCGACCAATTAGAAGAAGCACCGTTACTGACATATATAGCGTGAGTAACACTGTCTGTTCCGGGTTTACTTCTCACCATTGCGTACTCAGTAGAACTTCGCCAAAGTAAGAAAGGCTCTCCCCAACTATCAGTGTCATCGCAAGCAAGTTTACCCAGTAAAGCCCAAGACTCATTAGAATGAGTGTGTATCTCAGTAGAATTAGAATTATGAACTTCCATACAAGGTGAGTCTATTCTTGGTATGATATGGTCTCCAGCGACATCGGTGTAATTTTCACCTCGTAGATTACGCCTCCATGTAGTGGTATCGACAATGTTATTTTGACTGTCAACGAGAACTGGTGTTGCAGTATTGGCATTTGAACCTCTATATTTGGTGTTGATATGTAGTAGTGTATGAGGTATGTAGCCGATGTCGAGTCTTACTCCAGCGTCTTGGTCGGTAGTTGTCAATCCTTGAAGGTGAGTACCGCTGTCTACAGCCTCAGTCGAAACGCCTTCAAGTAGTCCCCAGTCTTTAGAGACATCTGCTTCAAACAACTTGTTCAGCGGAATGCTTGAATCGCTGCGTACTTTTATGCGAATCGCTGTAGAACTCACGCCCCATTCGCCAAGTGTTTTGCCATCGGGTGCATACATGTGCGTGCAATCAAAACTGGTCGCCTCTATGTTGTCTTGAGACACTGCGTCCATGTTGACAGCATGGGCAACTGCGGCGGTCATCACTTCGTCAGTAAGAAGACTGGTAAAGTTAATTCTTGGACTCAAGAACCAGTTACCGTTACTATGGCTCGACGAGCCCCCACTTACCCCATAAAAATGATGTGTTCCGCTGGCATCGTTATGGCTTCGACTGGTGTAGTAAAAAGTCAACCCTTGGTAATCAGTCCCGGCTGTGCCATGCTTAGAAAGTTGAAACATACCACTTTCGGGGAATCCGAGATAGCCAAGTATATCGGGATGAGAGTTGATAGTTGCTTCGCTGTTATCGTAAGGAGCATCGAGCGTTATTGTCATAGTGTTACTTGAATATGTAGTGCCCACTTTGACTCCCACTACAGGGGCAGGGTATGCGTTCCAAAGGTTACCTTTGAAGTTCTTTGGATTACCACCTGTCTTTTCGCCGCATACTTCTCCACTTCCGACCATATGCGCTCCTATAGTAAAGCCACCTTGCGAGACATCTCTATCGTCAAAGTGAACGATTACTTCTTCTTCAAGCGTAGGAGGTAAAATAGTATTGTCTCCGGAAAAGTTCTTGCCGAACTGTTTGTAAAGAAGCCGTATTGTATGGTTGTCACCGCGATGGTCTGTAAAGCGTAAACCGTAAAGTGGGCGGTTACCAATGTTATTGCCTTTCATGTCTTCTTTGGGTATGTAACCGTCATCACTACCAACTGTTGTTGCAGTCATAGCAGTGCCAGCATTAGCGGCATTACCGTAACGGGTAGAATTGATTGCCCCGTCGTTTGTGAATCCCCATCTACTAAGGTCGGGAGACCAACCGGGTATGCCCGTCATTACCATACCACCAAAGTTTATTCTTGCTTTTGCTTTCGTGCCTACTCTTAGTCCGTCGACCAATGCAAAGGCTGGACTCTTAGTTTCAAAAGACTCGTTGAGTAAAGTGTTTGTAGTTCTACCGGACACTATCTCTGTGTTGGCTTCTGCTAAAACGCCACTGCTGTCGATAGTATCAGCACCAAAGTCAAGGTTGTTGTTTACTTCGTCGTCTGTGTTTTCCGGTGGTAAGTATTCCTTGAGAGTAGTAATAGGTGCAAAGGGTCTACCAAAACGATTGATAGGCATAGGAGCAGGGTGCATGTTTTCTCCGGCTACTTCGTCCGGCTGACACCAGTAGTTTCGGAATCGACCTCCGTGACCGATAAGGAACTGTGGTCGGTAAGGAGTTTGGGCTTTGCTACTGTCAAGCCAAGTACAAAAGTTCCTACCACCTGCACCCGGAACTGTAGAGTGTATTACAACAGAGAACCCTTGGTTACCTTCGGAATCGAGAACTACTCTACCTAAGTGTGCTCTTACATAGCCCATGTGCGTTCCTCGGTCATGACTTGAGAATGCTTTGGTCTCGTCCCAAAACGGAGCAGGGTCGTGCGTAGAAGCAGTAGCGGCAAAGTCGGCTTTTTGATGAGGGGAAGAAGGGTCAAACTTTTGGTTTTCGCCAAGAAACTGGTCGTTTGGACGACGAGCATGAGTCTTTCCATTCTTAGCACCGGCTTGGTTGATGAGCCTTATGACTTCTCTTGCGGCTGATTCTATATTTGTTACTCCGTCTTTTAGCGACACTTCTCCTAAATCAACAGTGAGTCTTCTTACAAAATCCATATCGGTCCAATGAGATAGTTCGTTCAAGCGGGTGTCACTCAAAGTGTGGGCTGTGTTACGAATACCTTTCATGGCTAAAAAAGCAGGTATGACTCTTGTTCCGTCCGGAGTGTCAAAGAAAGTAGACCGCTCTCTTACCCCACTTTCTATCTTGTCGTGCTGAGTCGCTGCATCTGTAGCATTAGCGACAGCACTGTTTGTTCGGTCGGAATACCCATTAGTATTGGTATTGTCAACTCCGCCGACATAGTGATTAGAAAGACCACCTGCAACGCTTTCGTTCCATGTGCTGTTATGCGAATAAGAAGCCTCTATGAAGTCGGATTTTTCAGTAGACTTCATACTCTTACTTTGAGAAGGGAAACCGTTTGCTACATCAATTAAAGAACCGCTGTCGCTTTCGTTGTTCTTTATCTCTCCGCCCGTCAGTTTAGTAGCGTCACCCCCTATCGAAGCCGCTGCTGGACTGGACTGAACTTGCATATGTATGTCTTGAAACGATATGAACTCCCTGTCATGCTTGACATCGTAAAGTAAGACTCTTGCAAAGCCATCTGTGCATTGATAGGGGTCGATGTAAGCCACTACCGGTGGGCTTTCGGAAAGACCAAGTGCATCGTAATTCATCTCTATTGTCTTGTTTATATGCTGCGCTAAGTTTTGAGCCGTTTCTATACAACTGTCACCAATCAAAAAGTTCTCCATCGGAATGCTTTCTCTTGGATTGGCATTGAAACTACCAACACCTCCTGTGAACCCTGTCCAAACTTCGGCTTCGTTAAGCGTGCCTCTGCTTTTACAAAACAAACCTTCTATTGCGTGTGGGTTTGTATAGTGCATGTTCATCCAAACAGTGTCACCTTGCCTTAGTCCACCTGCACAATAAGGGTGAGCCCACGCTCTGTTGAGGAATGTTTCTAAAACTTGAGGATAGTCAGTTGCACCTGTAGCGTGTAGGTCTTCTACATACACTTCGTCACCGACCGATGGAGTGAATCCGGAATCGGGGCTGACAATTGTCAGTGTGTTATCTGTTCTGTTATCATAGAATCCTCTGTAAACCACACCACTTGCGTTCCTCCAAGCAACTCGGAACTTATAGCCCGAATCATGGCTGTCTTTAGGGAACAGAGAAGCGTCGTCTAAAGTAAGTGACGATGCTGGACTACCCGTAACAGAAACTACCACTGCTCTTGGTCTCTTTGACTTTATTTTAGGTAAGTGAGGATTACTACTTGGTCCGTCTCTCAACTCAATTGCACTGACATATTGCCGTAGTCCATAATCGACATTTCCGCCTTGTGTCATTACATTTGAGCGGTCGTAGTAAAAGGACCTTCGACTTTCATAACCCGAACTAATAAGAGAAGGGTTGTCAGCGATACTGGTGTAATTCATGTCTTGGTAACCCGGTGCTGGTAAAATGAACGCTCCTACTTTGAGGTCTCGGAAGAAGTCTTTACTGGATATAAAGTCGTCCGAATGAGCACCTGCGACAGTGAGGTAGTTGTTCGTTACATCTCTTGCTGAATAAATGACCCATTCTCCGTTTGCTAAAAAGGCCCTACGGTATCTCGCGTTACCTCCAAGATTAGCAACAGTGACTGGTGGAGCAGAAGGTATAGGGAAAAGACTTGCGTTTTCGACATAAATACGGTGCACTGAGGTGTCGTATGGTTGAGTAACTCTTGTTCCGCTACGATGCGTATCTGCTTGTATGGCGTATGAAAAAGGACCGAACACTTCGGGGTCTTTCGGCGCAATTGAATCTACTCTTCTACCGACAGGGCTTGGTGCCCAAGAATGAGCAGTATGCGTAGCGTCTATGTGTATTTTCATACTGTTGTCCGGGCCGGGGAATATACCCTTTTCCGGCTTATCAAAGAAGAACTCTTCAAACAAAGGAATCTCAACAAGTGCTCTCGTGCTGGCATACTGAGTTCCGAGTTGGTAATCATGTTGCACAGTGTCAAGTGTTTGAAACAACCTATCGTTGATAGTTGTCCCGTCGTTACACATGGTCTCTTCACTGAACTTGTCATCTACATGCAACACGCTACCTGCACCTATACCAGTAGCCGTAATCCAAGCAGCGAGTGAGTCGGCTTCCGAACCATTGGCTAAAGTGAACTTACCAGTGCCTGTGTGTCCTGTACCCGAAGCAAATGTAAATGTCGTGCCTGTTTTACTGGTGTATAGAGCAGAGGCGAATCTTGGCGACTCGTTATCGTTTGTTGGTATTTCAAGGTAAATGTAGCCTACTTTCGGAAAACAATATGTTCCCCAAGACTGTAAATCAGTTGTTCGATTGTTAAGTGGCTTGGCAACAACAGTGCTGCTGGTCGTGCTACTTACAGTCGCTTGGCAATCACGACGAGTGTTCCAAGCAATTCTTGCCAAAGGACTGGGGTCAAAGGTTTCTTTTGTGTTAATAGCACCTTGACCGACACCTCCCAGCGTCATGGTAACCACAGGAGCACCGGGCATTATCTCCTTAACAATGTGAGAATCGGGAGAAGCAGAACCTTTGACATATACACTTGAAGATGACAGGTCACTCGTAACGCCATGTGCGCGAATGGTATACTGACCGTTCTCTTCTTCATTAAACGACATCACTCTTGCACGAGAGACAAGGCTTTCTATTGATATTTTATTTGCCTTTTCTGTACCAGTCAACAGTTTACTTAGTATGTTCACTCGGTTTCTGTCACTGGGTTGGATAACCAATTGCATTGTATTACCATTTGAATTATGCTCTATGATGTCAAAGTATTCGTTAACGCATGTGCTTTGGCTTGTAGTCCCTATGCCGGAAACTTGACCTTGGTTAAACAGTTCTTCGTTATCAACTAAATCGGCGGTTATACCGGCACTGATAGTCACGCTGGTAGCAGTTACTGCGGTTACAGTCCCCACTACTTTGCCGTTGGCTTTGTAAACTACATTCCCTATCGGAAATGTTCCAGTAGCATCTGTGCCATCAACAGTCATAGCAGCGGTTGCACCGGTCGAATAACCACTGCCGTTATTGACAAAGACACCTGTTCTTGGACGGCTACCGTTTGTCGCCAGTCTTACCTTTGCACCTGCTACTTCTGTAAAAGGTGAAGAATTATCTATTTCTCTTGTTACTGAAACTCTATGAAACACAGAGCCTCGTGAAGACAACTCTGCTGTAGCCAAAGCAATGGCCTGTGGTGTAGTGCTTGGAGGGTCGCTTGATGTGAGCGGTAAGTAGTTTTGAGGGCACAGGTCATAATTGAGTAACTTTTCAGCAACCAGCCCTTCGGAATTATCACCTTCTAAGTCTCCATCGGAAAAGACGGACATTTGAGGTTTGTCAAACTCAATTACCCCACCTGCTGAGTATATGCTTAGTCCCGATATTGCCATATCATCGCGGATTAAATCGAGTATGGAGTGTGAAACAGTAAGCATGGTGCTGACATCGGGGAGAGTTTTTGTTACCAACAGTTTAGGATTTAAGTCTAAAATACTGACTATAGCCCCTGTAGTAGCAGCGTTGATAAAAGTCGTTTGAGGTGCTGTTGTAAATGTCAGCGTCTTAGCACTGTGATTTATTTTAGCGGTTACGGTAGCATTACTCGTAGCGGCGATTTCTCCTATACGAATGTTACTTGCAGGTATAACCTCGCCATCGTAACCGAAAGACTTGATACTTTGAAGCGTCAGTATTTTGTTACTACCGCTGATATTACCAGTGAGTCTTGAAGTAGCACCTGTTGTAAACTCAGTTCCTTGATAATCAATGGCATTGTAGTGTATCTGTATAGACGGAGCGTACCCATAAGCCGCAAGGCTTGGTACATACAAAGAAGCAATTCTACTTTCTTGCGAAGGTATAGCGTGTAAAGCATTAGCAGTTGATTCATGAGATGATACAGACTTGAGTAAAAAAGGTAACGGGTTGAAGTTCAAACCGCCTATGGCGAGTAACCCTCTCTTTGAATCATCAATGTCCGACATTCCGTTTTCTATAAGAGAAGTAACGACAGCGGACGACGCAGCGGTTTTGAGTTTAATTGGGCCTTGAGTATCGTAACTTGAAATAATGCTGTTAACAGGAACTGTTGACCGCAAATCAGAAAATTGAGCAGGGAAAGAGGCGATTACGACATCACTAATCATGTCCAGTTTCTTCTCTACCCGATGCTCGCTGGTTGGAGGCAATACACCCATAAAAGAATGGCTTTGTACATGATTGAGTATGTGGCGACCACAGTGACCTGCGAGTAATTCATTACCCATGTTCGTAGTGCTGGCAGAGAACTTGTTGAACTCGTGACTGTCAATAGCCATACTTTGAGAGAACATAATTCCGTGATTTTCAAAGTTACTTTCATCAATGCAGACTTGCCCTTGTCTTTGAGAGAACTGTGTCCCACTACCGTATGGTTGAAACGAATTACCTTTACCGGTATCAACTATACAGTCCCCTGTAATGATGACAAAACGACCTGCACCGTGAGTCATTAGCGCACCCCTTCGACCGTTTGAAGCGTTTGCCTCAAAGTCCAAGTGGATTGACTCTACTACCATCGTCCCTGCACTTGCATCAATAGACATAAGACGCATTCTTTCGGGTGCTTTGTTTGTAGGTTTACCAGTCGTTTGGCTGTAACCAAGTGGGTTGATGAGTATGTTGTAGGGAACTTTAGGCACGCTTACTGTAGAAGTAGCGGATTCGGCATATACATCAATTGAATAACTACCACTACTGTAAGGACTGCTTGTGAAATCAATGCTGGTTAAACCGCTACGCCCACTGAGTTTGTCGACCAAAGCCTGTGCAGCAGTTGCACCTATGTTAACGGTAGATGATGCACTTGTACTGGCACTTATAGAAGGTGTGGTTGTAATTATGTCAAATGGCTCTACAGGCTCTTCAAATCTCCATAGACCAATGGTGTTGTCGCTCTTGACAGGTGCATATTGCTGATAACCGGAAGGTAATGCTCCTCTCGACCAATGAACTGCTTCAAGAGTGCCTCTAAAGTCACCACCTTTACCGCCTAAGTATATACTGTTCTGTTGATTGACAAGTTCATGCGGTTCATCCAGTGTCTGCGAAGCCGCCAAATCTCCGTTGATAAATAAATTGATAACCCTTCTATCAAACATTACTGTGACATTTAGCAACTCACGATGCCCAGCATTGAAAGCAGAAGGTTCATTGAGTTCAGCATCAGTGGCTAAGTAACTGTCCTGTAGAGTGTTGAAGGTAGGGTATACTATACCATCCCAATAAGCGAATCTACCGTTCACCTTTGTCACAGGCTTCGCTGTAGAAAGCGTGTAAATTGCATCTCTACCGTTGGCTGGGTTCTTTAGTCGAACTTCAAATCGAGCCGGAGCAGGACTACTTGGGCTACCTACCGACAGTCGCATAACATTTTCTTGCTCAAATATAACCCCCCCACTATCGGGTATAAACCAAGTCTCTAAAGTGAAATTGTTCATTACAGAAGGTAAGCCTCGTCGGTCTTCGTCACTGACTCCATGAATGTTTTTAGCGTTAACAGGGACAATTACACTGTCACTGATACCGTTGAATTGTAATCCAAATCCGGGGTCAATCAGTAAACTCATATCAAACACCTATGACTAAATCTGTCGCTACGAGCACCATGGTAAACGCGTAGTAGTTGTTGCCAGCATCATGTCGCACATGAAGTTTCTCCGGCATTATCCTAATACCACCATCGTTTCCATGTGGCGTGGTATCAAGAGTGACAAATATATCCGAAACAACATCCGCTAAAAACCCAAATATACTTTGTATTTCATCGGGAACTGTGGCATCTATTACCTTTTCAAAGAAACCGTTACTGTCTTTGTCGTTTGCTATGCCGCCTGTGTCCTCGTTGAGTATGAGAGTATTCATTAACTGAGAAGCCGCTCTTGTATTTTGAGTCGAGTCTTTTTCCGAAGAAGGTAGGCTTCCGAATGTCAAAAAGAAGTTTCTCGCTGTGGCAGTAACCCCCGAACTGGTGACAAGGCTATCATAAGGAATCTGCACACCTCGGAACATGTCGCCGTCCGTTGTAGCATTTGAAACAAGTCCTACCAAGTCTTGCACTTTATCTCCAGCAGACCTTGCAGCGTTAACATTAGACGAACTACCGAGTTGTATTATTTGAGGATTAAGTAAATGAGCGAACGCCGGACTGACTATAGAAGGATGCTCTTGGTCGGCATCAGCCCGATAAACTTGCTCTATCAGCATTATGTTTGACGCAGTAAACGATGTAAACGCATCGGTAAGTGAAAAACTATTGGTTGCATCAGTCATGGGCACATCGCTTACAGGAGCAGTTATTTTGAATGCACTCTCGAAAATCTGCGCCATAGCAGAAGCAGGTGACTGGTCTTCCGATTGCATAATGCCTTTGATAGGTACATTGACAATAGCATCCCAAAGAGAAGCATCGTTTAATCGAGCAGAACCTTGGTGTGGGTAACCTGCTGTGGTGCTACGACGATTAGTCTTAGCCTTATGAACCACAGTAACTGCGTCACTTCCCCCCAACAATGTATGAGTTTTGGTAGCGTCAAACTTGAACTTTATACCTATAGGAGCATAGCCGTTATGTATTTCCATATGTAAGTCATTATAACAATTCGCGCCTTTAGGGTTACGAGTAGGGTCTTCCAACCAATAAGAAGGAACTATTTTGATATAAGAGTCGTGTAAGAGAGACTCCATCGCATTGTTACTTTGGTTGATAGTAAGCACATCGCCAGCCAAAATACTGGCTTCGGTAACGCTCAAAAACTCAATAATATACTTAGGCTCGTCCCCAACAGAAACTGTATTGTCGTCCGATATAGCGATTACAAACCCTACTAATTCGTTTCTTCTGTTGAAGCACTTAGGCATAACACACAACTTGTCATTCGCTGATATACCCGCCGGTAAAGCACTGGCAAAAGTCACTTGCGTAGAAGACAATGCGCTGACCTCTCCCAAAAATACACCGCTTTCGTTGATAACTCTGTCACCTATGTTGAGGAGGACATTGACACTAAGCGCACCTGCATTTTGGGCTATGGATGCATCAGCACCAAGTGCAGTTAAACTGCTTTCAACAGTCAGTGCGCCTGTAGCACCTACGGAATGCGAACCTACAAACTCAAGGTCAGTCGGTATTTTAGTAACAATTGTCCTTGATTCGGACCATACTTTGATAAGTTCGGCTGGGTTTGTCACAGTAATGGTAGTAGTGCTACCTTGAGCAACCCCCGTTGCAGAAACAAAATTAGGGAATATACGCTTACCTTTTGACGATGACATGATGTCGTTTACCAACATACCGTCAATATCAGCAGGTATAAAGTCACTAAATGGTTTTGTAGGCATCATGCTTCCGAAGTTGATGAGTGTTTTCATAGGAGTAGAAGAAAAAGAGTTTTGACTGGTAGTTGACCCACTTCTATACTGCTGAGCGTTTACTCCATCATCGTCTATAATAACACCACTCATCTCTATGTTCATTCTTGGCGTGTTTGTATCTATAGCAAAACGCTTGAGATAGTTTCCGGGCGTGGGGAAAGCCGAGATATTGCGGTCTATCGACATGTCTATTGTTTGAACAACCAAATCCATCTGTATTTCATTTTGCAAACCTGCAAGTAAACGAATCGGTATTGCCATGTAATCCCCTCAAATTATTATATCTGCTGCAAAGAACCTAAGACTGAACTCGTAGGCTTTCATTTCAGCGTCTCTGTGTATAGCGATGTCCTGTACAAGTCCACTTATGCCGTTTTTAAGGTGACCTTCGTAACCGTGAGAAAACAACCTTGATGCGTGTTCGGTGTTTATACTGGACAACTTTTGCGCTGTCGTACCTTCTGTCGTAACGAAAAAATTACGCTGAGCAACATGGGTATCAAGTGCGTTTTTACCCTTTGTCACATGACTGAGATAAGGTATCTGTATGCCTCTTATGTAATCACCGCTTGCGTCGGGAGGGTTAACTTGGTTTTTGATGAAGCCAGTTCCTATTTTGAAAGCAGTCGTTACAAAATTAAGGTCGGGATTACTGGCGTAGTTGTTACTGTTTGCAAGTATGCCGAGCAAATCCTGTGCTTTGTCTCCTCCGCTTTTGATAGGTCGACCGCTTTTACTACCAGCGGTGCCGCTCTTTCCTCCGGAAAAACCTTGAGTGACTGGCATTTGCCCGACACCCAGTGTCGTGTTAATTACACCCGTTAATTGACCGAGAGAAGTAGCATACTGCTGCGTAATAACCAATCGACAATTGTGACCGTCATATGATTCTTCTATATCAACCGAGAAAACTTTGTCCATGGTCTTATTACCGAACGCATCTACCTCTCTACCCACATCCATGTAAGAAGCAGTGATTGCCTTTGACATAAGGTAGGTTAAGTATTCGTCAGTTCTTGTCAGCCCCCCTCCTGTGTCACGAGGATAGGTATCTTCGTATGTCGGAAAAGTTGGACCTACTGCCGCTTCCGGATTAGCGAACTCGTCAAAAGTATCAGCGTTTTGAATAGGAATTACAATCACAGGACTACCCGTTCTGCCTAATAAATTACCGTTTCCATAATCTACAGGTACTATATGCACTGTGTCGTTGTCCAGTATTGTTCCCGGAGTATCAAGTCTTATTGTCATTTGCGAAGCATTTACAGTGAGAACAGTTGCAAACAATAAATCGGTTTCGTTTGAGTTGCCCACATACCTACTACCTCTCTTAAACACCACTCTTGTACTTCTCTTGCTTTCTGTAGGCTCAAACCATTCATGAGGTGCGCCGCCAGTGACTGTAAGTGTCGTACCCGAAACGACATTAGTAACGGTCATTCCTGTTTCTCTTAACTGATTTAAGAAGCCATAGGGCTCTTTTTTACTCGCAACCATAGAGTCATCAAAGACCACTCTTACATGTTCGACAGAGTGAGCATAACGACCTACTCCTGCGTATTCGTGTTTGTAATCAAGGCTTATCCCGTATTTGAGAGAAAGGTAACCTTCAACTTGCTCTCTGTTTTTATCACTTAAAACCGAGTTGTAAATGAGGACTTCGCATATTTCACCTTGAAAAAAGTCAGTTGATAAAGAGCCTATTTTCAAATTGACGGAAGTGTTGGGGACATAATCTACGCCGGAAGTTTGCTGGGCTTCTTGTTTACCATTGACAAAAAGAGTCGCAGTGTCGGATTGCGAATCTGCATTTGTATCATCCATAGTGTAAGTGAGTATTTGCGCACCTGTGTTAATCACTGTGTTCGCAGGAGAAGTAATCGAATCTGCCGAGCCACCCTCTCTCCAAAGAGCAGAAGCGTCTTTGTTTGTTAAGTCCTTTAGTAAAGCGTAACCACGAGCGTCTCCTCCACCAGTGCTACCTTGTTTACAACTCAGTATTGGGTTATCTCCCGATGTAGCAGTAGAGCGAGCAACGGTAAAAATGGTAAACTCTTCTGTGTTTAGGAAAACATCATTTCCAACCTCCATTTCATCGTCTACGCCATCAAAGTTTAGACCCGCAGGGCCTACGCCGCTGTTTGTAAAAGTAGGTCGCTTAGTTCCAGCGGATGTAGCGTTCCTACCATTACCGCTACTGTCTACCCAAGTGTCAACAGTTTCGTTGGTACTCTTATCTGTTATAGAGTCCGCTTTGAGCCAAAGTTGTAATCCTGTTTTGACAGGATTATCCAACGACTGACCTGCGTCCGTCCAATACGCTATCGGTAAATCAATGTATTTTTTAGACCAGTATTGTAAAATCCGGTTACCAAGGTCGGCGGGTGACATAGGTTCGCCTCCAAAAGAACCACCTATGCCTCCGGAGAAGCCGCCTGTGTTGACAGCCGTTCCTCCTATACCAGTAGTAGCATTAGTAGAGGTATTACCGGCAGGGCCCATTTGATTGAACATTGACGCTACCGGTCCGGAATTATTACCACCACCGCTGTTAATCGGCTGTCCCCAAGAAACAATCTGCTGGGGTTGAAAAAAGTCAAGCGTAGCAACAGCCTTTGAACTCGCCGTCTGCCCAGTATCATCGGTTAATACGCCTTGAATCTCGACCATCACGGTTGCTTGGTTAAGGTCTATGCCCATTCTTTTTGCATCAAAAAGAGGTATGCCGAAGTTACTCTGTATTCTTTCAACTACAATGTCAATACTGGTCGCATCAAGGGGGATAGTTTCACCGTTCTCTTGTACGAGACGAACAGGCATCCTTTCTCCTTGGTCGACCATTATCAACCGCTCCTGTTAAATCCACTCTGCGTAAGCGAACCGCCCATTTTACTTCTCAATTCCTTTGTCACCATAGTGCTAATTTCTTTAGCGAGTTTCTGCTTGTCGCTTTTATCAGTCACCCCGCTGACATCTATTTTTAGATTGATGGTGATATTGCTCTGCGAACCTCCACCTGCTCCACCTGTCATCTGTGCTTGCGAAGTAGGTTCAGTCATCATCTGCTGAAACGGCTGAGACTTCTCCATGTTTTTGAGAGAAGCCGTTAAGTCTGTACTGTTCACCTTCGTCATCTCCATTGACTTGCTGAACTTGTCCATCTGCTGTTGCAAGGCTTTCATGTTTTCACCTGCTTCTTTGCTGTATTTTTTGAACTTCTCCATGGCTTCTACTGAGCGTGGGTCGATGTCGCCGTCAATCATATTTAGTCCTCCATTGGGGGCACTCGGTCATAGCCTAAGTAAACTGCGTCTTTTGGCATGTCTTCTTCTCCTTGCATAGCCTGTGCCCAGTAAAGAAGTTGCTTAGCATCGTTCACTGACAAGTCTCTCACATCCTTGATATTCATATTGTAGTGTGTCATTAGAAGGTATTCCATCCCTTCTCGTTGGTAGCGAAGTCGCTCATTAACAGGTCGTCCGTGGATAAACTGTTTGATGTTCCCGACTTCGCCTCCCGAAAAACCAACCAGTCCATGATTTGAGTTGGTTGCGGTAAAAGCGAAGCAAGTTGCTGACCTTCTTCGGGATTGAGGTCTTCTATGTCTATAGAAGGTGCGTAGTGAAGCCAGTTACTGAATGCGTAACGCCAGTAGTTGGAGAAGTTCATATCGCCATTTGCGAACAACGGTGCTATAGCCTGTACATCAAAAAATGTCAACCGTTTTGGTGTGACTTGTACAGGTTTGCCGTTTATGTTAATTTCATTCTTCTTCTGTTTCTCCAACATACTTACTCACTTTTTGATTTGAGTCCGTCGATTCCTCAAGGGACTCTGCCGTTTGCGTATGAGCGAATGGATTATCACTGGCCCGTCCTGCTTCCGGATTAAAGAGGTTGTCTCCACCCTCTTCTTCTTCTTCTTCGATTACTACATAGGGTCGGTCATAAACACAGTATGGGTTCAAATTGACTTTGTTCCGCATTGACATATGACTCCCCCTAACAATGATACACCGTGTCCTCACTTATGACCTTTACATTTTGAGGTTTGATTTTCATAGTAGTGAAAAGAAGTCCTTTGTCGTCGGGCATAGGTATTGGTAACTCTGTAATGAAGTAATCATCAATGATGACGCGAAGACTTGGCTTTGTTCCGCTGTCACCTGCAACCACAGGCTTAGTGAAATGGAGCATGATAGTTCCTCCTGTTGAGCCAACAGTACCACCTCTCTCTACATGACTTCTTAATTCATGAAATAGACTTTGATTTTCAAGTGCTATGACTATCTCCATCTCAAACTCTTCACGCCCTTCTCGGACTACACTGGCATTCCTTGTTCCACCGTAGGGTATTTGCTTGAGACTGATGTTGTTTGAAGCATCTACTACTTCCGCTACAGGGTTGCTTTGAATAGTGTGAAACATCTCTACTCCTGTTTTACCTCTTAGTTCAAAGGCACTGATGAAGGCTAAGTTTTGGTCGAATGCTGACACAGTTCCGTTGTAGAACATAAAAGGTTTCTCCGAGCCTGTTGCTATGCCGCTGGCTTTTCTACCTGTCTTTGTACTGGCAGTATTTTGAAACATTCTATGAGCGGTGTATCGGTCACCTTTGTTGCTCGCTTCAAGGCGACCAGTGTCTGTATAGCAGGCCAATGCGTTGAATACACACCTGTATTTTAATTCGGCATCTACCGTAGACGACATTTCCCATTCAACAACTTTACATCCTTTGAACACTCTTGTCAATTGCTTACTGTCGTTCGCTGAATCGGGCGCAGTTGTTGATTCACCAGTAGCGTTGTAAGAGCCCACATCTCGCGTGCGGACACTGTGCTCAAGGCTAAAACTCGGAATGGTTTCGGCGGAAAAAAGTAAACGACGAACAGGATTCGTTATTGTCCTCGTTGAGTTTACATTTGGACTTCCGCTTGACGCTGTATCACTATACTGTCTTAACTCAAGAGTATCACTGGTCGTATGAGGGAACTGCCAGCCATCATCTACATAAAGTCGAAAAACACTACTGCCCAGTCCTTCGATGGCTGATATTCTACGGCACTCACTTGATTCAGCCCATTCAAAGTGGTGAGCATCGCTACCTAAATTAGAACTTGACTCGGACGGCCAGTATTTGTCAGTAGCCAATTCGGGAGTTTTGTAAGTAGTTGTAGGGACACGAGTAGTGTCTTTAAGCAAAATGTAATCCCCTACAGCAGCGTCAGTGCTTGAACCAAAGCGAACACTTGCGCTTTCACTACTCGTCACATCAAGGTAACCCTGTCCGGGTGAAACATCCGCTAAAATGACAGGAACTGGACTTGAATTATGGTCTCTATCACCGCACTGGTCTTTACTGACAACTTCTCTACCGAGGCTGTAATACAACCAGTTGGCGTTATGCATAGGCATTTCAAGCGAACCGCCCATATGATGCACCTTACCTGTTTGTTGCACTGCAACTTGTCGACCAAGGCCAACAACATGATAACTATGCAAATCGACTTTGGTGTCGGGTAAAGTCATGAAACTGGCTAAACCAACGAACTGGTCGATAAGACTGACTTCTTTTGAGGATGCAGCAGCGACATTCATCGCTGAGTTTGTATCGCCTTGTATAGTTGGTAACCCAGTTCCGTGAAGGAATATAGCGTCACCTGTTCCGCTGTCCAAAGAAGTAGTAGTAGTAAGCGCAGGTACTATTTTGATATGAGTAGCAGCGTCACCGTCAGCATTGGTTTCTAAAGTATGGTCGACAATGGTGTATATTCTGCTCTTAAGACTTGAAGGGTAAAATGGTGAAAAGTAATTTGCTCCCGATGTTATGCCGTGAAATGTCAACTTCTGCCCTATGAGCATACCAAGAGGAACTTTGAGAATAGGCTTAGTCTGTTCAAATATACTGGTGTTACCAATAGAAGTCGTGTCTCTAAACTGAATGGTGGTAAAATCACGAGCGGAGTCAGTAGTGATTGCTCTCCAAGTTCTCGGCTGACCGTGTTCAATGACAACACTTGTCTCGTGACCCATAGTGACCTCCGAGACATCTCCCTTGTAATGCGCACCGAAACCACTCAAGGTATCAACTCCGCAAGTATAACGACCTCAACTTGAAAGGTGTGCCTAAACAACTTCTTTGTTCGGTCACTCAAGTCAGTTCTTACTTTGAGAATCATGCGGTCAAAGTTTGCACCGTCTCCTTTTCGATTAACATGTATGATTCTACGCATCTCGTTTTCCATTTTTCTCAAACGACTACGCCCTCTTGATGTGCGCATGTCAACGGTGATGTTGACTCTCGTCGTTACAAAGTTGTAAAGCAATTCGGGAACTTCTTCATTAAGAGCAGTCTCGTAACAAAGAACATAGTCATGTCGTTGTAAGTCAAGTCTCTTACCTCTTTCCGGCCCTTCGGAGGCTATATCAATTACAACAGGCTTGATGTTGTCTGTATTTGCTCTGTTCCAACCGACACCAGTTCCTGTATCAAAGTCAGCCTTGAGAATATCAATGACTGTTTCAAGAGGCTCTTTCCAATCAGCCGTCATGCAAAGACCACCACTTCCTTGTAGCGAGCGAGAATCTCCATAGCCTCTCTACGCCATAACTGTGCCTTTGAGCCGAGGTCAATGTTTTGTCCACCTTCGGGGATAAGCACTGAGCGGTCGTCAGCCATCAGCAGTTCGCTCGCTACAAGTTTAGTAGCGGCTTCTTCAATTGCCTTCTCAAGGTAACGCTCACCATAAATGTATGAGCACTTAATGGCATTCCATTCAAAGAAAGGGTATGAGTTGTTAAAGTAAATAATACCCATCTCGGAGTCAAGCCACCAGTCACGCAGTCGTGCACTGTCACCACTACTTGAGCCGCCTTGAAGGTCTATAACAAAAGAGTGCTGAGTAACTGTCCCGGTAGACGGTAGACTGCCTCCGCTGACAATTGTACAAGTTATGAACTTAGTATCGGTTTTACTTTCATACCTAAACACCTTCGTTCCGTCAGTAGCGACTCCCGACTTGGTGAAATTAGCAGTAGAGTTTACGGTTATATCCCAGTTGCCGTCCGTGACTGCGACACTTGCGACAGTAGCAGTCGCCAATGTAGTTTGGTCGATAGTGATGTCGCTACTGTCAGTGACGATGGAGCATTCTTCTCCTGCTTTGACAGAGCGCATTGAGGTCACCTTGACAACACCGGTTCCGTAGTCGGAGTTGGCTGATGCAAGGAACTCGTTATGGACTGCTACATTGGATGTAGAGCCTTCAAGCGTAAACGCAGGAGAGAACTCTACAGCCGCTTTGCTGACTCTATCTTCTTTGTTGATAAGGTCAGCCAAGTTTTGAGCAGTTGAATTAGCATCAATCTCTCCACGCCACTTTGTTGTTCCTTCACCAGCCTCAAGCGTAGCGACTTTACCATGCCCAGTAGAGATGTAGATTTTCTTACCTGTAAGCGAGGCCACATTGTCGAACTCGATTCTCGCCTCCGCTCCACCAATCTCTCGGTAGTCGTCACCTTGCCATAGTTCGATTCTCAGTATTTGCTGAACATTACGGAAAAGCAAAGGTGCTGTCCCGACATAATCTGTATAGTATCGTCGACGGTAAGGCTTGTATGTATCGAAGTTAATGTATTCCGCTGAGACGAGATAAGGTCTCCAAGCGTTATGCGTATAATTGTCGATGCGGTCTTGTATACGGCGTATGTGGTCGTTGACAATGTTCTTTGTCACACCTCTGCGCTTACCGTTGGTAAATATAGTGAGGTTCTGTATCTCTGTGTTTGCGGCAGTCGTATAGTTACCATGTGTATTACTTGCAGGGAGTTTGACATACTTTGTCCCGCTGAAATCTGCTACTACAGGCGTGCCGATGGTAAACTCAGTGCCGAGTGGGTCTATGTCGCTGTAAACAAGTATAGTGTCACCACTCTCAAAGCCATGTTCTCGCAGGTCTGTCCCTGTGATGTAGAAGCCATCGGAGGTTGCATTTGCCGCACCAAGGACAGGTTCACCTGCCGCAATGCCAAGAAGTTGAGCCACCTTGTCACCAGTCGTATACACGACAGCAGTGGGGTCAAGAGGTCGAGTTTCGGGCTCACCGGGACTGAATACTGTTGGCATGACCTCTCCTCCTATTCATCCCATGAGGGGTCTTCGTGATAACCCTATTGCTCTTTCTTACCGAGATTGAAGTCAACTGGCTTCTTACATGTCCTGCATGTATCGACCCAGCAAAAGTATAGCATACCGCAGTGCTTACAGCGTGTGCCCGAACCAATGTTCAGCACATCACCAGCGTTCTTATTGCGGTTTCTTTGCTTGACAGTAACACCCGATAGAGGTTTATTCTCGTTGGTTCTTACCGAAGCACCGTATGATTCGTTGAGGCGAATGCCACGCTTCTGTAAACGCTCGATGTCATCGAGTCCGAGGCTACCGAATGATTCCATACTTACTCACCTCAAACTGTGTAGGTAAGTAAGAAGTAATGATTGCCAAGAGAAGTGAATGGTTCAATGCTGATTAAAGCCGTGGTATTCGCTGCTGCAACTCCAAGAGCACCTGTGCCACCTGTGGCTCGGATGTCTGCTTGAATAAGAGCAGTAGCGTTTCCATTACTCATTTCTTGAGGACTGTAAGGGCCGATGACTCGACTACCATATCCACTGAGAACTGCCAAGGTCAATCACCTCAAGAGCGACGACCGATTGCCATAAAAGTCCCAGCCTTTACGGTAAAGCCGGCTTGAGCGGGAGTGATTGTAATTGTCGTGTCTGCAAAGGTTGCTATATCAATTATTTTCAAGACAACTGCATCTGTTTCGTCGGGGTTTGACCCGTCTTCCACGGATGAGTCGTGAGGACCCGATGGGTTGACGATTATTGCATCAATGCTTGATAATCTGTCTGCCAATGCAATTGTTACTGCACCTGCACCATCTCCAGCAGTATAACTGCCTGTGACAATCATTCGGTCACCAAAAACGGTTGGTCGGGGGTCAATTGTTGTTACTGTATTCGCCATTATTCTTCATCTCCTGTTGTTGATTGTTCTACCTTTACCGGCTCTTCGACTGGTTCGGGCTCTGCTACTGGCTCATCGACCATAGGCTTTAGAGTTTCCTCGGCCATTGCCAATAGTTTCGCCTTTGTAGTGTAACCACTGTATTCAACACCTCGCTCGGTCAACCAAGCACTAATGTCTTTCTTTGTCCAGCCCGAATCCGGAATGCCGTCGTTTTCTGCATCTACTGTGACTGCCGCTTGTTCGTCGCCTTCAACAAGGAATGCTGTTGGATTGGAGCAAACTGCTACCCGGTGCGTGTTCAGCCATTCTTGACTGACTTCGACGGGTTCTTTGCGAATCCAAGAGTCCTTGATGTCCGGCCTCTTTCGATAGACGGTAGGTCCCAAGTATGTTACTGTAGGCAAGGTTATTCACCTCATGCACCGAGCAATAGGACTGTGACTTGGCAAACTTGGTTTGCGCTTTCCGATTCCAAAATAAGACAAGGCAATGCTCCACCTGTTGCGAGAGGCGCAGTATCATCGTTTGCACCTACTTTACCTGTGTTCGTCATTGTTGCTGTAACATCCTTTGCGGAGGTTGCCGAAGCGAGTCCGACTATTCCAAGAATCTTTGAAGCACCAGCCGAGAACAATAGAGGCTCTACGGTTGCTGCTTGAACGATATTCACCGTAAAAGTAACCATTCGTAGACCGCCAACAGCATTACCGTCAGCGTTACTTGCGTTGAAACCAGTAAGACTGCCGGGGTAAGAGCCGCCGGAGTTACCGTCCAACCAGCCTGTTTCCTTAACTGGAGTTCCTTGTCTCATGTCAATGTCAGCGAGAATATCAACGAGTGTGAAGTCGCTGTCTGCTACCTTGATACTAAGTCCTTTTTCTGTAGTTGTTGTTGTTGCTACCATAATTTTTCATCTCCTATAATTTTATTTTTTTATCCTCACTTAAGGTCACGGATTGAACCTTGACCTCCAAAGAATGTTGTCCAAACTTCACCCATTGTTCGGTAAAGTCCCTCTTGTCCGAGGCGGTTGACAGCGAACGGGTCGCCGGTTTCAATTCCGCTCTCAAAGTATTGAGTTGGTTTTGCAGTAGAGAAGTATGTGTAGTCGGTGTCGAGCATGTAGATTCTGCTGATACCGTCGCTTGACATCTCCTTGGTCGGGATGATAGGAACACCGTTGTATGTTGCAACGATGAAACCAGCCTCAACACCGGGAACGCCCTTAACACCGTTGAAGGTAGGGACGACTCTCTTTTCTTCCATGAATCGCTGTTGCGATTGTAGAAGTTGTTGAATGCGCATCAAGGTATCGTACCCGGTAAGCATAACTTTCGGGTTACCTCCTCTTTCCCAAAGGAGACGGAAGGTCTCATCCAAATGGTCGAGCGAAAGCGTTCTGTTAGCAGAGCCACTGTCAGCAGAGTCTTCTGCGAAAGCCCATGTGTTTGCACTGCGGTCGATGGAGTAAATGTCTTCATCGCCTGCATCGTAGTGAGTTCCGGCAGTCATGCTGTTGTTACCAGTAGTGATTCGGTCAAGAGACTCGATGTCGTTTCCTGCAACGGTTGTAACATCAGTAGTGAGCATGTCGTTGATGTGCTCTGCGTGATGCTTACCCATTTCTTCCTTCAAGACTGAGCGAATGTCGCCAAGTCCATCGTCCTTGTCATTCAAAAAGATAGCAACTTCGGACATATCGAACGAGTGTGCGATTGTCTTTGGCTTTGCGGCCACATTTTGAAAGGTAGGCTTGGTGGTGTCCGGAAGAGTTCCGTTTTCTGCGATACCGCCGCCAACTGACTTAGAAGGCTTTGCGGTGACGACACGCCATCCACTGCGGTCCCAAGGCTTCTTAGGTAGAATACTGAATGCGTTGAACTCTTGGTTCAATTGAGACCAAACTTTGCGACCGTAAATTGCTTGGTAAGTACCAGCAGTGGTGCTGAGCATTGGTGCATCTGCTTTCAAAAGTTCGCTACCACTGTAGGAGTAGCCCATTGAAGAGCCAGCACCGTAGTAGTATCGTTCCATATCGTTAATTGTTCTCATGTAATTTCTTGCCATAATTTTCATCTCCTATGTTTTTTTTGCTTATTGTTGCCAAACGCTCCCTGCGAGGCGGTGAACATCGTCCCAATCCATGTTACCAAGGTCTTGGGTTGAAGGGATTTCAACAGTTGAAACCGACTTGCGGAGTGCTGTTCCTGTAGAAGCACCGTTACCAATGCTTTCAATGCGGTTACTGAGGTCGCTCAGTGCTTTCTCAATGTTTGCAAGCGGGGTTCGTGCATCAAAGTTGGCAGCGGCTCGGTGCTCTGCTTCTGCGGTCATTTCTTTTGATAGTCGGTCTGCAAATACAGAGCCGAGGTTGGACTTGAATTGTTCTTCAAGGCTTGCTGCCTTGTAGACTTCGTAAGCGGCCTCAAGGTCGGATGCACTGACTGCTTCCGGAGAAAGGTAGCCTTTTGCGACTGCCTTTCCGCTACCACTGTTGAGTTTACCGATTGCTCCAGTTGACGGGTTTCCGCCTTCTTGAGCACGACCTTTGACTTGACCGGCGAAGTAATCTGCACCATCTCCGATTTGTTCCGGAGTTGAGCCGAGGTTTGCTTTGCTGATGTCATCGAAGTGAGTGCGTGCACCTGCAATGTCAACACCTTGAGACTTCAAGGTATGTTCCATCCAGTTCAAATAATCAGTAGTGATTACATCGCTGTATTCACTCTTTGCATACATTCCTTCTTTCTTGTCTTCATCAGCCATGTCTTTCGCCTCGTCTTTTTTGTCTTCGTCTTCTTTAGGCTTTTTGTCTTCGCCTTCTTCTTTCTTGTCTTGCATGAAAGGAGGCAAGTCGCCTTTTTCCATAGAGTCAAGTCGTCCGTTCAATCTGTCAAGCACTGTTGAGAGTTCTCCCAATACATTATCGTCGTTCATATTTGTGTCCTCCTTCAATATACGGAATGTCGCCTCCGGGTTAATACCTTTCTCGCAAATGGTAACCTCGTGCAGTTCCAGTTTGGAGATTTCAGTGTAGTCGCCGTGGCTACTGTCACTCTTGCGCATTCTCTTGAATGCTTGTCCTCCAATACTGAAACCTCTAAGGGCTCCTTTGCGAATCTCATTGGCTACTTCACGAGCCTTTTCGATGTCATCTCGAAGTCGAATGACAACAAACATACCTGCGTCGTCAACTCCGGATTTCCAAACACGGCCATCGTTGTCCGTGTAGTTGTTAATGACTTCTCCAACTTGTATGTTGGAGTGTGCAAGTTGCACATTACGGAAACCGTCTGCTTTCATGAATCCATCAAAAGCATCTCTCAGTGCACCTCGTGTAATGAGGTCACCTTGCTTGTCAACCATTTCAACTGACGCATAGCCAGCGATAACAAGGTCGTTGTCCGACTTAACAATGCTGATGTTCCCACTGTGCTGGACAGGGGATGTTCGCAGGGTAAGAGCGGAAGCCATTGACCTTTACACAACGGTCATACTATTTAATCAAGTACGGAAAACGGCCTTCTCCGAATCGACCTCTAATACACCTTCTCGCACAGGCACAGTAATGCGTTTTTTAGGTTTACTTTCGTCGTTTTCCGGTTCAATATAGGAGTCTTCTCCGGGCCTTTTTCTGTTGTCAAAGTCCGGCATAGTCTTCTCATCGTGTAGATTTGTCGGGCCTGTAGGAGATTCTATAGGAGTGGCGTAATCGAAACCTAAGCCCTTAGCACCAGCATTCGCAGCACCAACTGCACCTATACTGCTCTTGAGGAACTTGTCAATAAACTGTAAACCCTTGACAAGAACTTTTTTCTTTTCATTTTCTTTCCACCAATCGGAGCCTTGAACTTTCTTAGGCTCAACCAAAGGCTCGGCTTCGCCCTGTGTTTCATTGACTTCTTCTTTTTCAGTAATTTGTAAGTCTGCTTTGAGGAGGGCACCCGCTACAGGAGACCAATAAGAACGCTGACTTTCAGCAAGGCGAATGACATAGTTACTTTTGGCTAAAGGAGAATGAACCATCCAGTGTTGTCCGGATTGAGTGCACTTGTAAAGCACATCACCTTGCGGCATAGATACACGGATGCCCGACTTCGCTCTTTGGACTTCACATAGCCACTGCACATCATTTGACTTGGCAAGCATACCAAGTGTTTCTCTACTGACAAGTCCTTCGCCTTCTGCTTCTTCGATGATTTTAGAGGCTGTCAATGTGAAGACGCTATCTCCGTCAGCGGATTCAACTTCACTTACATTAGCGGCATTGACCTTTACATGGTCTCCCTCGTTGAACTTCTCCGGACTGTTGAACACTACGCCTACATCCATGTAGGTTTCACCTTGAGACTCTACTGCTCTGTCACCTATTCTCTCATCTCTTGTAATAGGACCAGTTCCGAGCCTGTAAGTGTAAGGGTTACTGCCTCTTCTTTCAAGCACTCTTAAAACAACATCGTTACCGGGTTTGAGAAGAACCCACTTAGGATGGCGCAATTCGCCAGCCATGTAAACAGACTTTGCATCTCTAAGAAGGAGGTCTTCGTACTCTTCGTTTAGATTCTCAACTATACCTTTCAGTCCTTCGTCATCAGTCAATCTCGTATCGCTGGCACTGGGGACATGTATGTTCTCAACGCCCTCCATACCTCCTCGTACTATTTTGATTCTGTCGGAAAGAACGACACTGTGGACTTCTTTCTCAGCAAACTCTATCACATCGAAAATGTAGTAACCGTCTTCTAATTTGATAACATCAGCGTGAAAGTCCTCGTCTGTTACTTGCTTGAAGTTCTTCTCGTCTTCATCACTAAGCGTAAATGAAGAAGTTACTTCGTCATCCTCTTTCTTGACAAAGCCTCTTTCGCCCTCCGGCATATGAGATACTATCCAATCTCCGCTGAATCCTCTTAACTCTTTGAGGTCGTCAATTTCAAAAATGCGATGCATTGGTTGAAGGAGGGGAACTTTCGGCCCCAACTCCTTACGGATTATATCCGGATTGGTAAGGTTGGCTAAGTTGTCATGTGATTTACACGGCGAGGTCTTGTCGGTATTGCGAACAAGACCGATTGAGTTTGGCTTGAACTGTGGACCCATTCTATCAATCCTATTGAGCCTCTCTCTATTACTTTGGTGTTCGGGTCGAAAGCGCATGTCCATCCATGATTGGGGCAAACTCAAAGCATGCCAAAACTTACCCAACGGCTGAATAAGCCTTGTCTTGTTCTTTTGAGGGTCAGCAGGCGTGATATTGACATTACCATTTCTTGATATTTTGTATGTGAAGTTGGGGCTGAACTCACCTCCAAACTCATGTCGGAAACCAGTTGAGTTGTAAACACTGTGAACAGAATGAGCATCCGGACCGAACTGGTCGACAGGCACACCTGTTATCCCATGCACTTTTTGCGACACTTGTTGAGGCGGTTCAACATTTGGTAAGTCTGTCATTATCGAATTAAGTTTCTGCATAACATTCCAGTAATCATTTTCAGCCTTATGCATACTACCACCAGTGCTTTTTGATGGCCTTGTTTCATGTATGGTCTCCCCGTTCTTGTCTGTCTTTCGCTGTCGACGAGGGTCGCTGTTGTAAGCAAGGTGGTGATGAATACCAAGTTGAGAGTTTCTTTCTTTTGCCGAAGTGTGACCTATGTTGTTGTAAAGACCGTTAATCGTTTTCAAGAAGTCAGTATCTCTCGCTCCTTTTCTTAACTTAAGAGACGCAAGAGCCTTGTCTATATCGAGGTCGGGATGAAGTTGCTCAACATACTGCTTCATTGTCATGACAGACGGAGAGTATGTGGGGTCTTGTAGGAGTTGAGGTATAATGTGATTCTCAATATAATCCAAAGCGGTTTTTCTATGATACTCGTTATTCGGGTCAAGTCCAAGACTTTCGATAAATCCATCTCTGTCTTGCAAAGCCTGTATACCCGCTTTGTTTGAATGTCCTGCCAAAGCATGCTTTACACCTGTGCCAATGTCAACTTGACCTTGATGCCCGTCTTCTGTATACTGGTGACTGGCCTTTGTATGTATACCGTGTTTCTTATGAGGAACTGTGTTGAGATAATCATTTGCCATCATAGCGAACATTCTCATGTTTGCTTCGGCAGTTTCATGGTCGAGGTCGGGATTAAAAATATGATTGTAAAGTGCAGGGTCTTCTTGAATCATTTTACGCTGTAAGTGCGCTCCCGCTTGACTAATTGCACCTGTATCAGCACGCAGTCTGTCTTCAAGTATTGAGTCGTGTCCGGGCTGAGAAAAGCGGTCACCACCTTTACCAGTCGTTTCAAGTTGAGATTCAAGGTCATCGAGTTCTTTGTTCTTATCCGCTATTCGGTCCTTTATCTCTTGCTCTCCTTTCTTGTCATTTATTTCTTGTCGCAATTGAAGGCTTTCTTCAAGTAGACTCATCTCAGCAAGTGCTTGTTCATATTCCGGCGTAGCCTCCGAAAGAGGCTGTCGACTTAACACTCCGGAAACTGAGCCGCTTGGGTTCAAGTGTAGAGGTAATCTCATTTGACTAAAAGTAGAAGGAACATGCGCTCTTAGCCTATGTTCCTCTTTTGCTCTCTCCATTCTTCTTTCGTATTCGTCCGCTATGAGTTGTTTTTTATCATCAACACTCATGTTGTCACGGAGGGTTTCAAAATCAACGATTTCACCGAGTTCTTTGTCAGTCAGTCTTTCAGCATTAGCCATCTGTGATTCATAATCTCGCTCTATCTGTTCCAACTCTTCATCCAAGTCAGCCTGCTCAAACTGATGAGGCTTTGTTCTTAACGCCGCTAAATCCTCTTTGTGATTTGCCAGTGTTGGCCTTAGTCTGTTGTCAGTCAAGGAGTGAACATCATGAGGTGCATCCATAGGAGCATGCGCCATTCCCAACATAGGACCTACGGTGTGGTAACTGTGAGCACCATGTGCCATCATACGCTCGTCGCTAAGAGCACCACCTATTGCCATAAATGGATGACTGACACGGAGATGGTTGCGACCTTGTAAGGCTTTATGCCTTTTGTTAGCAGTTTCAGCATCTCCTGTCTTTCGGGCATTGTGATAATCGCCATGAACAATGTTGTTAAACGCAGAATCTACCGTTGCCGCATGCCTTGCATACTGAGCGTTACCTCCACCCGTTCCTCTAATTCCCGATGACATGACGATGTTATGTGGATTGAGGTTTGTTTGGGCATCCATTGGGTCACCTTTGATATTGGTGCGAATAGACTTACCACCTTGGCCCATCATTGAAAATAACTGATTCTCTTTTTGTCCAAAGGGAGCGATAAACGGTAGCATACCGTAGTCTTGAACTTCTCCTTCTAAATCATATCCGTGACGACCTTCAATACCTGTGTTCGTTCTTGAAAACAAAAGACTGTGCTGTCTTACTCCTTCACGAGATTGCTCGTATTCTTTTTCTTTTTCATCAACTTCTTTGGCTTGCTCGTCTTGTTCAATTTGAGACAAGTAATCTCCAAACCCTCTCATGCGGTCGTCTTCTTCGTCTTCAATCAACTGACCTGCTTCGTCATAAGTTCGCCCCTGCTCTTTTTGTTTTTCATCATAGGACAGAGTGTGATGGTGAAGTTTGTTGAACAGTTCGTTCGGATGCTTATGCAAACCACCTTTACCTTTGAATGGCAAGTGCCAAAAAGTCGACGCTGTTTCATGGTCGTCAAGGTAATCATACTTGTCGTCGTCCATGGCAAAACCATAATGCATAGGTGAATGGGTTCTCGCCATTCTACCAGCATTCGCAACTCGCTTAGCATCATCGCCTCGCTTTCTAAATATCTCATCGACTTCTCCCTGCTCAAAATGAGGGTTCCATAAACTACCCCAAACAGGATGTTCGCCCTTTGGGTAAAGTTGATGGTTATCATCTACACCAAGCATCAATTTAAGTGCGTCATAACCCGGAAACCGATTTTGCACTGTACCTTTTTTCTTATCAACGACTTGTCGTTGAGGATGTATCTGTAGGTGACTTGCGTCCAGCGTCTTACCTCTACCTTTTCCATGTATAAGAGGCGTATCGCTGTATGCCATTTGTATAGGCTTTTCATCATTTACAATAGCATAATCACCCAACATGAGGTTCATATGGTCGACTGCTCTTTTCCAAGTAGTGTCTTTACCGGGCGTTTGATGCTCTTGCATAGTTTCTAAATTAGCACTTGGTGTAATGTGTTCAGCCGCTTCGGATAAGTTGACTGGTTGTATTCTCATACCGTGTCCGGGTCGAGAAGGGTCTCTTATCCAATGGTCGTAAAGACCGGCAAATCGCTGGTGAAAATTGCGAATAAACCTTGGCATAAAATCCGGATTGCCTGTGTGTCGGTTTGTGCGAAACCGTTCTCCGGATGCGGCACCATGCTTTTGCATGTGCTTGTAAGCATTATCTCGCTCTTCGGGAGTCAACCACTCCATGCCAAACAGGTAATCCATCAAACCCAAGTTTTCTTTCCACTCGGCTTTCTTTTCGTCGATGTGTAGTTTTCTCAAAGCATGCTTTATTTGCCTATCATCGGCACCTTGGTCTTGTAAACTAAGCATTGTTCTGTCGACAAGTTCCGAATTGTCTTGGGCCCAGTTTCTATAATCGTCTTCGCAAAGAGCATGATTTGTAGCGTGCTCGGTATCTAATTTACCGTAATGACCGTTATTCAATAAGAAGTCAGCAGGGTCGTCTTTAATGTGGTTTTCCCATCTCGTTTCTTTGTCTGCGTCTTTGAGGCTTTGAGGGTCCTCCGCATGGTCTTCGTGATGGTAGAAGTCTCCAACAATGTTATGATAATTACCGTGTAGAGGATTCATGTCCGAGCCGAGATAGTTATGAGTTCGATATGGGTCGTCTTCATGCCCGTCGACCATTTCAAACTGACGACCTGCTAATGACTGTCCGGGTGCGGGAGGAACAATCCTCTGCTCATCATAACTTGGAGTGTCTGCAAGGTTCATCCCTGCACCGTGTCCCATTGCATATCCCATTGCCGCCTCCGAAGTCCCTTCGGCTCGCATCCCCTCGCCTTCGGTGTTAAGGTCATAAGAAGCAGACTGGCCGGAGATTTGACCGTCTTCGTCAACTTTCCTAATAACAGAGTAAAACATTTTGATGAGAGCCTCATCCTGCTTATCGAGTAAGTAGCCCTTTCTTTCTGCATTTACAGCCGACATAAAGAAGTCAGCACCAGCATCGGGCTTACCGATACTATCAGCAAGCGACTTTTTGAAAATACTTCGATGCCTGTCAAGAGTTTCCAAAGGACCTTCTCTCATTCACATCACCAACCGCTTATTGCAAACGGCTGGACAATCGCTCTACGGATTTCTTCACATCGGCCATTGTTGGACTGTCGCCGCCTGCGGTGTTTTCCAAAGCCCCAGTCGTGCTGAACGCTGTCGGATAGTAAGGTGAAGCCTGTGTCAAAATGTTGCTGTTTTCGGATATTGCGCCTTTGTTTGCGACATCCTCTACTTTAGGAACAGCGTTGTTTGTATTGTAAAATGCATTAGGAATACCAGCGGGTTGAATCTCAAATCGAGCGTGGCCGGTAGTTGCGCCTTCTTCTTGATTAGAATAATCCGGCATACTACCTTCTTTCTTCGCTATTCTCATCTCCAACTCCTTAGCCGCTTTTAGCAGTTCATGAGTCATTGGGCTCGCTGGTTCAAATCTCGGTCTCATCTGTATCACTCCATACCTAATTTATTTCCGACTGAGCCGGACTCTTTGGCTTGGTCTGCCAATGCGTGAATCTCGGACCAGTCCATTTTATGAAAATCTGCATTTGTCGATGGCATTGATATTTCAGCACCGTCTTGTCCTTTAAGGATTGAATCGGAAACATCTCCTCTAAATCCATCGACCATTACATCATGCGGTCTCTGCGTAGACGCTGATACAAAACCAGCCCTTTTCATCATAGTCGCAGGATTGGCAACCATTTTTTTCAACTCTTCGTTCTCTAATCGCAGTCGATTAAGGCCATTGTCCATAGCCTCCATTTTGTTAATCAATGCACTCATCAATCGTTCGGCAACATTCTCTCCCTCGTTACTCAAACAATCACCTCAAAGTGTCCGGTTGTTCATTTGTCGGTTAAGTGTACCAAAGCGACTCGTTCGGATTGTTCCGGGCAAGACATTTGAAGTGGTTTGGTGAACTGTTTCAATCTCTTTTGTCTTACGGACAGGAACTCCGCCAGCGTAAACATCATTGATACCGTGAGAAACAGCAACTTGAGACTTCGTAATAGCAGTAGATACATCTTCGGAAAGGTATTCTGCAAACTTACGAACCTCGTTGATATGGTCGATTGCACCGTTCGTGTTGTTTTCTTCTAATGCCTTGTAAAATGCATCCACATGTGCACGCATTTTTCTTGCCATAGGGTCAAGTTTCTTCAAGTCCATGCTCATGTCCAATACGCTCCTTGACTTTAATGTTCCTAAGCCCCTCTTGGGTTTCTTGCATTCATAACGCCTTGATTAGCCTGCTCAATGGCATTTGGCTGTGAGCCTCGCTGCTGAACGCTTGAAAATGGAGCACCTGCACCCATGCTGGTTCTGTTTTGAGGGCTGGCTGGGCCTCTGTTTCTCAAGCCCATACCTTCCCCGCCGGGATTTGCCATGCCAACTTGTCGAGCCATTTGCGCAGCACCTTGAGGACTAATGTTCCTACTTGGTAAAGCACCGGGTGTTCCCATGCCTCCACCCATTTGCATACCGGGCATTCCACCGCCCGGAGGCATGCCGCCCGGAGGTTGTTGAGGAGCCTCTGCTGGGTCGGGCTGTTTGTAAATGAAGCGTATGTCTCTGTCCGAGTCTTCGACAAGCGTCGGTTTGTAACCAAGCATCATCATACGCTGAGCGATATTGACTTCCATCTCGTCTCTTCGGAGGCGAGTTACTTCGTCTTCTTCTTCGTTTGGATAAAGTGAAAGTTTCCAGTCTTGGACATCTAATTGTTCCATCATCATAGGGAAAAGGTGTTCGGTGTAGACTTTATGACCGAACTCAACCGCCCGATTAGTAACAAGTATTTGCATGCCTTCGTTATTGAGTCCGCCGGATTTACCAGTGTCCATCATAAATACATTTGATACTCCGTAGAAAGCCGCTATGCGTTGTCGCATTTCATCACGAGCAGGAATATACTGCATTTCTTCAAGACTATCCATCAGTTTAACCCAGTTGACTCCGCCTTTACCGCTACCCTCTGTAGCAATTTTAGGAATATAGTGCGGGTCTCGCTCAAGTTTCTCGTCAGTAGCCTTCCAAAACGCCTTCATAGACTCAAGGTTATCGGTGTTAATACTTAGAATACCTCTCGGTATTCTCCGCTTTGAATAAGCAGTATACATGTAATTATCCATGGCTGTTAATGTCATAGCCTGTCGCCAAAGCGTAGAAACAGGAGAGCGACCATACAACTTAGAAGGTTGATACTTACTTACATGTATGACTTCGCCTTTGAGGTAATACTGCGTTTTGCCGCTACCTGCTGTATTGACATGATGAACATCCTCCATGTCTGTACCACATGTTGGGCATTGTTTGTCGTCTCCCGAAAATGACTTAACTTCGGTTCGATGTATAGGGCAAACTCGGAAACGACCGCCACGAACACCTCGCTTGTCAGCGATGATTCGCATGAATATGGGGTCTCCTCTTATTATCTCCTTCACTCTATAGAATACCATTTCGTTGGTATCGGGGTCAAGGTAATACTCTTTGACAAGCACTAAGAAGGCATCATCGGTGATGTTGAGGTCATACTCTATTTCTCTCAGTACATCCATAAATGTCTGCTCCATAGCGTTTCTTTGTTCAAGTAACCAGCGTGGGTAAACCAATTGATTTGCATCGGGTTCTTGTAGATTCATACTGCCGCAGTCTCGGCATTCCTCTATATCATGCTGAAACTCCGCATCGCAATCTCCGCACTTTTTGTTAAACTTCTTCTCCCAACGATAGCCTCTTCGGAATACTTCTTGCTGTAATGTACTAAGGACAGTTCGTAAAATCAAGTTTTCTTGAGCGACCGCATAGAGAGCAGGTATAGTAATACCTTGGACAAGCACTGGCTCTTGTATACCAGTTGTCCATAACGGCATCTGTGGTTCGGGCGTTGTTCTTCTACGAAATGGACTGCTGATTGACTCAAGCAATCGACCTACTCTACCTTTTTCTGCCATTACAAATCCTCCGCCCAACTTATGACTGTATCTCGGTCGACTCCCCACTCTCGCAACGAGTCCTTACCTTTGGTTGTTCCGTCACGATTAGAAAACTGAACAAACCGCTTTAACTGTGTTTTCCTCACAGGGTCTTTTTCCTGTATGTAAGACATAACAGCCTTTGCCTGCATGTCTTTCATTCTTAAATGAGGGGTGAGATGAGTGAGTAATTTATTCAAGTCATCCTTAGCATAGAAACTGACACGGTGCTGGCTTCGCTGATTGTCCGAATACACTTTTTGGTCGAGTTGTAATACACCAGCACCTATGTGCTTATGCAATTCTTCACAGTGCATGCGCCCTCGGTCACCAGTTGCGATGAACCCTGCTCTTGGCTCTCCTCTTTCAGTGATTGTAATGTAACCATCAGCGTCAAGAAAACCTGCGGCGTATGCCCAATTGTCTTTGATAATCAAACCGTCTCGGTCCATGCACATGAACTCACCCTTGCGGTGACCTTTGATGATGTTAATCTCTTCACCATACATATTGAGTAACTTTGACAGCCTCGTAGCGTTAAGTCTCGATACGCCTTTTTCAATAAGGTTACCAGCAACGACTCTTGCAGTCATTGCTCCTTTTTCTTGCATCTCTTGTTTAGCAAGTTTCATCCACTTCTGCTGTTCTTTAGAAAGAGAATCAAACTGATGAAGTGCCGTTCTCCAAACCTTTCTTGCATCCTGCTTTTGTTTCATAGCACCGACCCAAGCGTTCTTTTCTTCTTCACCCCATACATCTTGAAACTCGTCCAACTTCACCAATGCATCATCTGCACTGTCCCAAAGGTTACATGCTCGCAAAAGACTGGCTTTTCTTGTATTACCAAACAATCGAAGAGAGCGTAGGTCTTTGTTTGACAATCCCATTTTTCTCATGGTGTCCTCATAAGGTTCTGCCCAATCAAGGCGAGCGAGTGTTGCGTCGACCTCCATACTTTTGAGAGTCCTTACGCTCTTGATGATTTCATCTATCTCTGTCTTGTCTTCTTTGAAGACTCTTCTTGCTTTTCTTAAACTGCGAATAATTTCATTGGCACTCTTCCCTAATCGGTCTTCAAACCAACCCTCTCCAGTAGGGGAAAAGGGTGCATATTGCGGTGCCGCTACTGTGTCTTCGGAAAAAATAACCGATTGAGAGGCTATTGACTTGGCTATTCGTTCGTCAACATGAGGATGAGCCATGAGATTAGAAGCAATTGTAGTGAGAATGTCATGACCCATATCGACAGTGAGATGGTTGTTTCCTACAGAAAGACTCGGCCACATAGTATCTCCAACTTTTGGTGTCATTTAATCATATCGTAAACCAATTAGCACCTGCTACTGAGTTTTGAGGGACATCGCCAAACCAACTATCGACTCCTTCAAGGTAATCGTCAAGTAAAACAATGCTACCTTTGAACTCCTTAGTTGCCCAATTAGCCAAAGCAAGGCTCATAGCCAAGTCATCATGGCTACCTACAGACTCCAGTCGTCCGTTCTTTTGCATACCGAACCGACTTAATTCAGTCTCAAGTTTCCGTGTAAACTCTTTGCTCTTTTCGTCGCCCCAAGGAGTTTTAATTTGACCTTGTTCAAACGCCAAGAGCAAACTCATGAACATAGACTCTTTCTTTTGCCTTGTCGTCATAAAAGTCTTGATGGGTATGTCTTCTCTCATCTCTTTCAGTTCAACTTCAAACATACGCTGAAAGTTATTACCTTCAAGTTCGATAAGGTCGGGGCGGAAACGACTGTTGAGTAGAATGACTTCTTTCTTTTGAGCAGAACTGTTAAGTCCTTTTTGATGAACGGAGTGAACGATTTGCTTTTCGTCACTGTCGGGAAGTATACGCAGTATTGTCATAGCGGTATAGTCAGCATTAGCGTCCGAAGCAATGGCGGGGTCCCAGCCTACAAAGTGTTGGCCGAAAGTTCCACTGGCCTCTCCGTTTTCATCGAAGTCTTGCTCTGCTTGTCTCAGTAGAACCAGTTCGCTGTCTCTTGCTTTCTCAAGTAGACTCATCGGGAACATACTCGACATGTCGTGAATAGGCTCGCAGAGATACTCTCTTGCAAACTTAATCGCTGGCATAGAGTTCTCACGCTGTTTGAGGGCCTCAAGGTCCCATCGCTGAGGCCAAAGTGCCTCTCCTTTCGTGTTGATAGCCGGATAAGTCTCGACTGTGAATGTGTCTTTGTCTTCTAATTCCGCATACAAGTCGTTGTAACTGAACGGTGTGCCGACCATCATCAATCGACCAGTGTGGTGAAGAACAGGGAGGAGAACGGTATAGAACCAGTCAGCGGCTCGTTGAAGTTCACCTGTGGTTGTCCCCCAAAGAATATCGTCACAGACAACAACATCGGGGTGAAAACCACGAGTAGCACCGCCAACGGACTTTGCCATGATACGGGAGCCGTTGGAGAACTCAAAGTATGATTTGGCCCAAGGCTTACCTTGCGGCTTGAGATGTTGGAGAATAGCACTTGATTCGATGTTACCTCGGATGAATCGCATGTGTTCAAGCGTCTGCTCAAGTGAGTGACTGAACACCATAACATGCGTATTCGGATTGAAAGCGGCCAACCAAAGCGCATAGGACATGAAGAACACAGACTTACCGTGGTCTCGGCTCGCTTTAACACAGTAGTATTTGTTACCGTTAAGGCCATTTAGCCAGCACTTATGATGATGAGAAAACTCAAACTCCAAAATCTCAGTAAAGAAGTATTCAAATGACTTCTTACTCATCTTGGTGTCCATATCATGGATGAGTTGATTGACATCGGACATGGGGCATCACTCCCCTTCATCCATATTATATGCATCTCGGAGGGTTGAAGGTCCCTGTTGTCGGTTGCCTTGAGGCGGTCGTTGGTTATCTTGAACAAGCACTTGTTGACTTGGGTCTTTTTCTTCGTCTTCTTGCATAGCACCAGCAAGAGTTTTAGACTTCATATTATCACCCGGTTCGTTCTCAGTTTCAAAATTAAAACCTTGAGCATCGTTAATACCTTGGCCTTCTCTGTCAGCCGATTCATTACCGCTACGAACGCTACCGGGTGCAGGAGGCAACTGTATAGCACTCATGTTATTCATCTGCGGCCCCTGCGCTAATTGATTGCCTCCGGCATCAACCACAACAGTCATACCCGAACCTTGAGTAGGGTTTACTCTTGAAGTATTACTGTAATTTTTGAAGGCTTGGTTTAAGTCGTTGAATACTTGATTCTTGTTCTCTTCGGAAAGACCCTGTAGGTTTTCTCGCATATCTCTGTAATCTTGAGCGAACCTTTTGTTTTCTTCACCAAACTCGCTACCTTCGGCACGAGCCTGTGCTTCTTCTCGTGATTGGTTCCGTCTACGCATCTCGTTACCTTGTCGACGATACTCATCCCCCATAGCACCTCTTGCCGAGTCAGCCGCTTGGTTACGGACTCTTACAAGTTTTTCTTTTTCGTCTTCTTGTCGACCGACTCTATAATTATAATTGCGTATTTTCGCTGCCGGATTGTATCTACTACCGATTCCTCGACCTTGATTGCGAAGTTCTTCTGCACTACGAGCCCTATCCTCTGCTCGTTGTTGACGACTGGCCTCTCGTAAATCGGCTCTTGCTTGTCCTTTTCGACCTACAAGCCTTCGACCAAGACTACCACCAAGAGCGGCTCCTTGCGCTCCACCACTTATCATAGATTGAGCAAGACTGCCGAGACTACGGTGTTGACCTGCAAGTGCACCTGCTACGCCGACAAGTCCACCAGCAAGACCACCTACTCTTTGTCGCATAGTTGTCCCTCCTCGACCGCCACCACCGCCGCCGCCAACCATCATAATAGGAGGGCCACCGCTCAGTGTGTTGTAGTTTGGCTTGACAGCCTTAACGACCAATACTTTGTCCATCAGTATTCACCTCTTAAGAAGCCATCAAAGTAGCCCATTTTCTTTCTAATCATATCAATGCCGCTGGCGACATCATGACTGGTGCGAATAGGTTGTTGCATAAGTTCTTGAGAGTTTTGCGGATTAAAGAAAGTCTGCCCTTGAGGTATGCCTCGCTCTTGTTGAAAAGCAGTAGCCGCTGGACCGGCCTGTCGAATACCCGGTGCTCCGGACGGCATCACTCTTGTCAATTGCGGCCCTGCTTGAGGTGCGGCCATAGGAGGTGCGGCCATAGGTGGTTCTTCTTGTTGAGGAGGTATAGTCGAAGGAGCAGGTCTCAACTGTTCTCTTGGCTCTGCAAATGTATTACCAACCGATGCTACCTCATTGGGGTTTACTATTCTGTGTTGCCAGTGTTGAGGAATATCATGATGTTCAAACTGTGGCATAGGAGTCCGTAAGTGCTGGGTTTCTCTATCCGTAGGTATGTCGCCCAAAGAAAAGTTCTCATGACCCGTTGCTCCAAGTAGTGCATCAATAACAGCCTCAGTCTTTTCTCTTAGTCCTTCTTTTTCAACAAACTTACCTTTTGTATTAAGGTTTGAATTGCGCATGGTCTGCACTACTTTGTTGACAGCATCCTCTTGCGACATACCGTCCATCATTCTCTTATGCGCCGCATTGCTCATATGCCCTACTATTTTTTGAGCCACTAAATTGGCCGCCTTGTGAAACTGAGTGCTGTCATGCATAGTCGCACCTTTAGCGTGACTCAAGTGCATACCGTAATTCTCATCATCATGGTGCGAGCCTATTTCATCTAATAGTAAGCGAACTAAACCCTTTACAGCACCCTTTCCCGAATCGGAATTGATGTCATGTGTATACTGAAACATCAACTTCATTGCTCGTGTGCTGGCAATATCATTCAGTTCCTCTTCACTCAAGTCATGTTCAATACCGGCAAGGCTAAGTCTAAGTTGCTCTCCACTCAAACCTCCTGC
>Ga0181380_1000065_pt1 | contig 40846 bp, 47 predicted proteins | sample 3SPOviralmetaG_FD_130116 | JGI IMG/M metagenome (GOLD analysis project Ga0181380, IMG submission 130116) | Marine viral communities from the oligotrophic San Pedro Time Series (SPOT) site, San Pedro Channel, CA, USA - 3 SPOT_SRF_2009-08-19 | ecosystem: Environmental > Aquatic > Marine > Strait... | reverse complement strand
TTAGCTCCTTATTATAGATTTGTTACTGTAGAGTCAAGAGGGGTAAATGCATTCTATATTCGCAATGATATAGATGATTTCACAACGCCATCTATGACATTCGAATGGAGAAGAATATCTGATATGTATGGCGCAGGAAAGCGATACAAAGCTTTTCAAGATACTATTAACACCCCTGGATTAGAAAACGGCGGCTGGATTGATTTATGAGTTTTGATAATATCATTTCTAGGAATGATCTTTTTGAAGCATTACAAACAAATGATAAGATAGAGTTAGACGAGGTTACTGTTGGTCCTATCTCCTATTATATTGTCAAAAACGTCTTTAAACATCCATATAAAGCAATAGAAGTTCTTAAAAAATGGCCTGTCGTAACACCTCCTGATAACGTTTATACGCCAGGAGGAAGACAACATTTTACTCCTATGGATCTATTTCCTTTATGTCATTATTACTCTCACATTACCAAATATATTATTAAGAGAGAGATACAAGCTCAGAACTTTATTACAGCTTCTAACGTAGTCGATCCAGATCCAATGGTATGGGAGAATAGTTGGCACCCTCATGTTGATCACGACTTAGTCTTTAATCTCTGGCTATGTGATTGGACAGAAGGAACAGGATTATTTACTTACAAAGATCATTATAGTTCTAGAGAATATGAAGGGGTAATCGATCAAAAGCTAAACAAGAACAATATCGTCAAATGGAGAAATCCAAAGAACGAAAACGGCTTTAAGCATTACCATACTATTCCATGTTTATTCAACTCGGTAGCGATTTATGACGGCAAGCTATTTCACGGTACTATCATGGGAGAAGGCACAGGAAGTCGTTATAGTCTTATCAGTTTTTATCATGAGTCAGGTCAATTTTAATAAGGAGAAAGATATGCCTAAAGTATATTTCGCAGAGTTCACTAATACAAAGAATAACGATATATTCCAGAAGATGGGTCATACAGGCAAGAACGATGCTATGATTCGTCTTAATTATATCAAAGAAGAGTATCCTCATTTCAATATCAGAGTTCTCGCAGCAGCATATCATCATGATATCAATAAGTGTAGAGGAGCAGAAGAAGCATTTAAAGCAATGTTCCCTAAGAACCTTATGATAGAAGATAAGATATCAGGTGTTACAGAGATCTATAAGTGTAAAGATAATAGTGAGAGATATAGTATTATTCAAGCGTTCCGTAGATTAAATGATAAGTTTAAGAGAGAATGCTTTAATAACGAATAAAAATGCATTAATAAACATAGGTCTGTGAGTGGTAAAGGTATGGATTACATTAGAGAATATAGGAGATACCATAGAATGCCTAAGGAGAAACATTCAGAGACAAGTGGACCTTAATTTGCTACTGCTGGATAGCACGAAGTAATACACTAAGTAACAAACAATTCTCCCAAAAAATATCAGAAAAATGATAACCTATTGTATTCATTGGTTTTCTTGAGCACTTTTTTAGTTGATTTCTTCTCGGAAATAATATACAATATATGTATAGAATGAGAAAACAGATAGAGGTTCTAAAATGCTACAGATCAAAAAAGTTTCAGAAGGTTTCTTTAAAGCGGTTAACGTTGTATCAGAGCACGAGTGCTTCATTGACCAGGATATGCTAGGCGATTTTAGAGCATCTTGGGAGATCAAAAAGGCAGATGGGTCTTTTGACGCTGATGAGTCAAGTGCATATAACACGATCGAAGAAGCTGCTAGCTGGATCGAGTGCCAGGGAGTTGTAATGTCAACGACTTTCTCTAATGAGCCTTTAATTGCTGGATAGAGCACTTTTTTAGTTGATTTCTAGTACTAGATAGGTTATAATCTATTATAATAAGAAATTAGGAGATGTTAGAAATGTTTACGACTCAGGAAATGCTAATTGATTGTTCAGTCTTCCGCTCAGGTGAAGAGTATCTTGTAGAGCTCTTTAACGGAGAGGTCATCAAGGCTACCGTATCAGATAGAGACGATTCATACGTAGGTGTTATCTACTCTGATGGTGCTACTAAGTGTATGCGTGTAGAAGAGTTTAACGATTCAATTGTAGCGGAGATCGTACAATGCCACTAATCGCTGGTTTATTATTCATGGTTGTTATGGCAGCCCTTCCAATCTTGTTTTTTATATAGGAGTATATTATGAAGAAAACCTTTAAAGTTAAACATAAAGAGTTCGCTGAGAATCCTACTAATGTAGATCAGGCAGTCCGTCAGTGCACTAGAATGGTTCATAAGCTAGCTCAGAAGTGGACTCGTAACCATTATAATGAATATAATGATATAGTTCAGCAAGGCTTCATGGGAGTTTGCGAAGCTTGGAATCGTTTTGACGGTACGAAGTATCAGGAAAAAGGCTATAAGTTTTCTACTTATGCTTGGCTTTGGATTCGAGCTTATATGAAAGCGTATGCTGAGACTAACTGGAAGCGTCTCAATAATACTACTCCTTTAGATAAGCATGAGTTTCGTTTAGAGACCTACGATATCGATGAGAGTGCTATCTTCCTCGAAGCTGAGATATCTAAGTTTGCTCCTGAAGATAGACAGATCTTCGATATGCGTAAAGAAGGGTATACGTTTAACGAGATAGCGAGAGAGACCTCGTTTGAGAATCTCCATAAAGTACGTAACCGGTTTCTCGAGTTGTGTGAGAAGATAGAAGCAGCTTAGACCCCTCCCCCGGGGGAGGGGGGAGGTGGGGAGGAAGAGACGAGCCACCGCAGGACGAGCCAAAACTGAAACGAGCCAAACGAGCCAACGAGCCACCTGGTGCCAATACGCTATGAGATTCCCTTGTATAATATTCTTAGTATCCTTAAGGATATTTGTATAAGAAAATTATACGCTATCTGTATAAGAATATTATGTTACTTTGTGAAAATAGACTAATATTCTTATACTCCGGATTATGCAGACTTTTTTTACAGAAATCAACTAGAAAATGCCAGTCAAAAAAAAAGGAAAATAATGCATTTTTCAGTTGATATTTACTTAAAAGTATACTACGATAAGGTATGATAAGAAATTGGATAACAGGAGATTCCAAAATGCGTTTAATTGATCAGTGCTTAATCGTTTTCGGTACAATTTATGCTTTAACTTTTGCTTGGGCTTTAATTGCAAAATTTGTACTTTAATAGTTGATATCTGCTTAAAAATAAGTTAAGATTAGATATAGTTAGAAAGAGGAGATTAAAATGAAAGTAAAAGTTGAAAATTTGGTGGTTTGGAAGTTTGAAGATTTTTGCGAGTATTTCGATGTCAGTGATGATAGAGAGGATTATAATGAGGGTGTAAGGGTTTTAAAAATTGAATGTGGATGTAGGGGTGAAGAAGAGATTATTGAAGATGTAGAAATTGTAAATGGGGAATTTGAAGTTAGGAGTGAAGATGATATTAGGGATTATTTGAAAGGGGAAATTGAAGAGTGGTGGAATGAAGATAATTGGGATGAGTTTGTAAGTAGTAGTATTGAAGAATGGTTCGCGATTGATGGTAAGAATATGAATGTTTATGGAGAGACTATTTTTGAAGAATTAGGATATGTATATGTAAGGGTGGAGGTATAGAGAAAGGGGCAGAAATGCCCTTTTTTACTTGATTTTTGGAGACAGACTAGGGTTGGTTTTTGAGCGTTCCAAAAGTTGCATTGCGTTAACGCTAAGTACGAAAGACAAAATTTTTTCTAGTAGCGACTTAGACTATATTGCCTTCGACTCAAAATTTTTTCGGGGGGAAAACTATAATGAATATGAGTGTTATTAATCGTTAAGAGGGTGTGAGATGGATACTAAAGGTTTACAGCATAGGCAAGATATTAGACTTAAAGGTAAGTCGAGACATGGTAAAAACCGTATCAATCAGTTCGGTGAAGAGTTTACGATAGTGGACTTTCGTCCAAGTCTGATGACTACGGCACACAGAGGGTTGAACGGTCCTTTTATGTTTCTCAATTGTAAAAAGAATCTGATGGAAGGTAGTCGTTGGGTGTCTATTACAGATGATCCAGACTTTGAGGTATTACTGAATGGTTAGGAAGAAACGAGAGAAGCGTGTACCAAGAGTTATACGAACTGCGCAGAATAGTAAGCCTCCTCCTTTACAGTATGAAACTATCGATTCATATACTCAAGGCGATACTAAGTATGAGCTCAGAAAAACAAACAGAGGTATAGCATCTTACGTATACAGTAGTAGAACGAAAGATTGGACTGTGTATAGGAGAATCTTTGCCGAGGAGAAATGGACCGAGTGGAAGAAAAATCAGAAACGGTTGTAATTGTTAGATATTATGTGGCATTATTTAGTTGATTTTTCCTTTAAAATAGGTTATAATAAGGTATAATTAGAAAAGGAAAAAATATGATAATATACTTAGATATGGATGGTGTTATTGCTGACTTCTTCAGCGCATTTGCGAAAGCTTATAAAGTAGATCATTGGAAGTCTATAGATGATAAGCAAAAAGCTCTACTCAATCTAAAGAATACTAATTGGTTCTTCAACTTACCGTTGTTTATGGATGGTGAACTGTCAGTTTCGCATCAAATCGTAGCAAGAGTTAAAAACGAAGCTAAAAGAACCGGTAATGACTGGGGTATTTGTAGCTCTCCAATTAGAGATGATGAAGCTAACAGTGCTTTTTGGAAGAGATTGTGGTTGACTCAGAATAAAATTTTACCTAAAATTGAAAACTTAGTGTTTACTAGTAACAAACACAAGTATGCAATTAGTCCACTTGACGGTAGACCAAATATTCTTATCGACGATAAGGTATCTAACGTTATTGCCTGGGAAAATAAAGGTGGTATTGGTATTCGCTTTCAAGCAGATCGAGATGATACGGAAGAATACTTATTCCCTGCATTACGTGAAGCTTTAGACAAAATAAATAAGTTATGATTAACTTTGAAGCATTCCAAAACCTAGTTACCGAAGCAAGAAACATGACAGCTGATCAAGCAAGAGCAATGATCCGTCAAGCTGTTGATAATGCTGATGGTAGAACTCTTGTTAACTTAATGAGAGCAGTTGAAAGACCAATCTTAGAAGAAAAATCTAGAGAGTTGTTCAGAGCACGTAAGTTAGACGCTTTTGGAAAGCGTGGAGCTTTACCGTTCGTCGAATTCGTTAATAAGGTATCTTCTGCTAAAGGTGATACAGAAGAAAAATTAACGTTTATTCAAAATTGTATCGACGGTGTTTATTTTAACGCTAAAGGTTTTACAAGTGCAAAGTCAGGTAACTTTTCATCTTACGTTAAAGCGCCTGATTCAATTATGAAACAGCTTTACACTTGGTTTCTTAACTGGAAACCTCAAATCGACGCAAACGGTACTGTTGCAGTTGGTAGAATGGAAGCTGTTATGATCTTTCTTGCTGCTGATGGTGGTAAAGGCGGTGATAACGAAACGTTTGGTGACGCATTTGCAGGTGGCAACCTCATCGAAGTAAAGACCGGTGGTGGTCATATGGGTAAAAATGGTAAGACCATGTTTAATAGTAAAAAGACATGGTTCATTAACGAATGTAAAAAGCAAATTCCAGACTGGGCAGGTTCTAAGAGTGATAAAGACATTTTAGCTGCGTTTACCGGTAGTGCAGGTAAGCCTAAAAACGTTGTAATTGTAGAAATTAACGAAGCTCTAAACAAAGCAAGAAAAAAACCAAAAGATTTTTGGATTTCGTTTTTTAACGAAGTTTATGGTCAAAGAATTAATGATCAAGGGGTATTAGACAACCCTAATCTAATAGATTTGCAAGCTTATGCTACGGCTCTAGGTTTTATTATCTATAAAGAGCAAACTAGATTTGATATGGTATCTGTTTTGTCTACTACTAATGCTGGTGGTCAAAAATTCGGTGATTTTGTTAATTGGCATACACCAGATGATGTAATTAATACGTTCAAGTCAAATTTATGGTCTATGGATTATTCGTTAAGCTGGGACGGTGGTGGAAGAGTAGATGGTTTGTCACCTAGACTGTATACTGGCAAGAAAGGCTATACGTTATGATGAAATCGTTCAAAGAATTTAACGGCGAAGAAGAAAAAGAAGAAGAAAAAGAAGAAGACACAATGCCTTCTGAATACGAGCCTACCTCACAAGACTTTTATGCAGATTATATCAAAAAAACCACTCATAAATAATATAATACTTTTATCATTAACATTAATAATGGATTTGCGATGTCAACTTATAAACAAATTACCGATCTTATCGAAATGGCTATCTTTCAATATCAAACACGTGATGTTGGAGAAGTAATTAATTTTATTCGCGCTAATAGTAGTCTTCGTTCTTTAGATGAAAAAGAAATTGAACGTTTGATTAATGTTGTGTGTACTCCCTATAAAGAAAAACCAGAAGATTATTTTATCCCAAATGCGTAAATTAAAAATTAAAAAATCACCAGGACAAAAGCCGAAACTCCCTAATGGTGAGTATGCTTTTGTTATTGGTAATGGTACTTCTCGTAAAGGCTTAAATATTGAGCAACTTATGGATTATGGATTGCTTTATGCTTGTAATTGGTTCTTTAGAGAAGAATTTCGTCCTCATGTATTAGTATCCTCTGATGAACCTATGACTAGAACTATTATTAAACAGTATAGTCAGTATCCTAAATCGAATTGGTTTTATTCTTGGTATCCTAAACCTGGGTCAGGAGCTAAAAAAGCTACTACACCTGAAAAGTTTGCTGCTGGACCAATGGCTACTCATTTAGCAGCATATCATTTTGAATCTCCTAAAGTATTTCTAATTGGTATGGACTTCTTTGGTTTTGGTTCTAAAGATACAGAAGAAAACGGTGTAATGAATAACCTTTATGAAGGTCTAAAGCATTACGCTAAAGTACCCGAAGAAGAAAATACTAAAAACGGAGCTCCTACTTATCGTAACTGGCAACGTCGTTATCAATGGATATTAAAACGTTATCCTAATACAGATTTTTATCATGTTGATCCTTTCGAAGGTAAATCTCCAGAACGTTTAAGAGGTTTTGATAATTTTCATCAAATTACGTTTGATAACCTTATTGAACATTTAACTAAGGATACCGAGCTAGTAGATATACTAGAGAAGACTAAAGAAGATAAAAAAATAGCTCTTGAAACGAATCCTGATGATGTACGAGCTTGTATTGAACGTCAAATAGCAGGTCAAGAGAATTGTATTTACCCAGATCTTCTTAACCCTCAAGATGTACTTAATATTAGAGTAAACGTAAGTAAAGAGTATGAAAAGATTCTAAAAAAACAAGGAAAAATCGAGGGATTAGAACTTGGATTAAATATTGCTGGTTATGAAATTAAAGTACCTCCTCAGTTAGTTAGAGAAGGTAATATTACGAGAATTGCTAGCGTAAAAGAAATTGAAAACTCTTTTAATAAAGAACACGAAGTTAGAAGCACATTAGCACAGCAATCAGAAGTTATAGAAGCTAAATTTAACGTTAATATTTCACCACAGAAGAATAAACAACAACCTAGTATGGATCTTCCTCCTCCACCGCCTCCTCCAGGAATGGATCTACCGCCGCCTCCGCCACCACCTTCTGTATAAATAGTGTATGTTTTTAAGTTTACTTGTTTTAACCACAGCTTTAGCTATATCAGGGATTGCTGCATATTATTCAATTATTGGATTAGCTGCTATATTTGCAGCTGCAGCAGTACCTGTTATAATAATGGGATCAGTTTTAGAAGTTGGTAAACTTGTTACGGTTACATACTTACATCGTTATTGGAGACAAAGTCCTTTCTTGCTTAGGTCTTATCTTGTTATCGCTGTTCTTGTCCTCATGTTTATCACTTCAATGGGGATCTTTGGATTCCTCTCCCGTGCCCATATTGAACAAACTACCGTCACCGGTGATAACATACTCAAAATCGAAAGAATCGAAAGCAAGATCGGAAGAGAGCAAAGAACGATTAAAGATGCTGACGGAGTACTCTTCCAACTTGACGAAGCTATCAACGTGCTCATTGAGTATGATAGAATACGCGGGGACGAGGGTGCAATTGCAGTTAGAGAACGTCAAAAATCCGAAAGACAAGATCTATCAAAAATTGTTAGCAGCGCTGAAGATAGAATATCAGAATTGCAATCAGAATTAATCGTTCTAGAAAAGGGTCAACTAGAACTAGAAGCAGAGGTAGGACCTATCAAATACATTGCTGAGTTTGTATACGGAGAAAGAGCAGACAAGTCAATGTTAGAAGAAGCTGTTAGATGGGTTATTGTTATTATTGTAGCAGTGTTTGACCCGTTAGCTGTTGCATTATTAGTAGCATGGAATGATTTACAAATGCGTATAACACCTGTACCCCCTATTATTAAAACTCCTAACCCTCCACCTCGTCCTAAACCAAAACCTAAACCTGATGTTCCTACTAAAGAAGAATTAGAACAGATGTCTAAACAAGGTTATGTTTGGGATGTTGATACTTTATCTTACAAAAGAATAAAAGCCGGCGCTACTTCTTAATTTATAAATACTTTAGTGAGCGCAGGTAATTACCTAAAATTTTAAAAATGATTGCGATACTTTATATTACCATACAAGGGGTAATCAGATGGCAGTTGCAGAAATTTTAGCGGGTATCGCACTTGTTAAATCAAGTGTTGATTTTATAAAATCCAATATTAATACAGCTAAAGACATTGGCGAAATAGCTGGTGCTGTAGATGGACTATTTCGAGGTCAAGAAGAACTAGAAAAGAAAAGATCTAAGAATGCAGGTATTGGTTTTAAAGACCAGTTTGGCATCAAATCGGTTGCTCAAGAAGTAATTGATGCTAAGATAGCTGCTGAAAAAATGCAAGAAATGAAAAATATGATTAACATGCGTTTCGGTCCAGATACGTGGCAAAGTATTGTAGATGAAAGAACAAAAAGAATTCAGGAAGCTAAAGAAGCTGCAAAACAGGCCAGAATTAAAAAACTTAAAGAGCAAGAAGAATTTTGGGAACAAGTAAAAGTGTTTATGATTGTTGGTATTGTTGCTGTTATAGCGTTTGGTGCTTTTGTATACGTAATGTGGTCAGCAACAAGCGGTGGATCAGGTAGGCCACCGATTTGATATACTTATTCTCGATATTTTGGTTATATCTTATAACACTAATATTTTATGGTGCATATGCTTATGAGATGGTTGAAAACTTTGACGTACCATATAAAGAAACAGAGCTTGAAAGAAAAACAGCAAGCGTTAAGGAAAGATACACTTTATGGTATTTGGGATATTAATATATGTTGGTGCCTCAGTTTATAATTTTGATAATTTAAAATATCCGAACTTAGATACCTGTTTACATCATAAAGAGAGAATACTCGATAACTTTAGATATGTCAATCCACAGGGCCGCGGTGGCATGAAAGTGGAATGTAAAAAGTTGACAAAAGATAGTATTGTTTTTAGTAATAAATACTAAGTCATGGCATTAACAAAAACACGTAGAATTGGTAAAATAATAAACGCTAATAAAAAATATTTAGCGTTTGATTCTGATCAAATTCACAATTCATTTAGTAAAGGTTCTACTGGTGGATCAGGTACTATGGATGTTTTTACTTCTATAGACAGTTTACCATCTTCAGCAGCTGCTGGTACAAAAGCTCTTGTAACTTCTACTAATACTTTGTACATATATAGCGGTGGTTGGTATAAAATTGCTATTATTAACGCTTTTAACCCACAATGGATTACTGAACCTAATGGATCTTATTCTTTAGCTATTGACGGATCGACAACAACAATTACTGTTTTAGCTACAGATAGTGATGATGTTCCTATAACTTACACAGCAGTGGCAGATTCTGGTTTTAACGCTATAGCTACAATAGCTCATGATAGTGATAAACATAATGTATGGACTGTTACTCCTACAGCAAGTAGTAGCGGATCAGGTACTATAACATTTAAAGCATCGGATGGTGTTAATTTGGTTCAAGCAGTATCATCTTTTGATATATCGTTTGTTGTCTCGAATTCAAATTACACTACCACTCTTGTTTATGCAGATAGTGATTCAAACGATAACCAAGTTGATGCTACTTCTAACCATACATTAACACAAACTAGTAATTTTATATCTTCTTCGTTTTCACCTTATCATCCTGGTGGCTATAGTTGCTATTTTGATGGTAATGATTATATTTCAATTGCAGATGGAACATATAAAACTTTAGGATCAGATCCTTGGACATACGAATGTTGGGTATATCCGACTAGTGTTGCATCTGGACTTAAATATATTCTTGGAGATCATGCATCTTCCGGATCTGGCGCAACTACATCAGTTAATATTTGGTTAAATGGTGCAAATTTCGGAATTTTTTGTAGAACTTCTGCTAGTGCCAATTTCAATTTAAATGAATCTACAACAAGATCTGCAAATCAATGGTATCACTTAGCTCTTGTATTTGATCAAACAAATGTAATTTTGTATGTAGATGGTACAGCAGTAATTAATCAATCTCATACCTCTGGATTTAATGACGGATCTGGATCATTCTCTGTCGGTCGAACTGGTGATTATAATGGAGCATATTACACAGGATACGTAAGAGATGTAAGACTTGTAAAAGGAACTGCAGTATACACTAGTACGTTTACTCCACCAACTGAACCATTAACTGCAATTAGTGGTACGTCTTTATTAACATGTCATCTTCCTTATATTGCGGACGGATCTTCTAATAGTCACAGCATTACTGTAGCTGGAAATACTCATACTCAAAGAGTAGGACCTTTTGATTATGGAACTTATTCAAAAACTGATCATTTAGGTTCTCCACTTTTTGATGGTATAGATGATTACATTAATGTAAATGATAGTACAGAACTAGATTTTGGCTCAGGTGATTGGACAGTTGAACATTGGTTTTACAAAACAGGATCTTTTAAAAATTATGAATCTTTATGGGCAAAGTTTGCTTCAAACGCTGGTTATTGGACTCATGTTAATGCAACTGGAAAACTTTTATTCGGAACATCCGGTACTAACTTTGTAACTAGTACACAATCACTAAGTATTAAAACTTGGCATCACATAGCTACTGTAAGACACAACGGTACAATTAAAGTATACTTAGATGGTGTAGCTACTAGTATCTCTATGTCATATGGAAGTAACAATGATAATAATACACCATTTTTAATTGGTGTCATAAACGGTTATAATAGATATACTCAAGGTTTCATATCAGATTTTAGAGTTGTTAAAGGTACAGCTGTTTACACTTCTGATTTTACTCCGCCTAATGCACCATTAACAGCTATATCTGGTACATCATTACTTACTTGTACCAATAAAAACTTTTTATGGGATCAATCTGGTTCATATGCTATTCATCCATGGACTTCCGTAACAGCAGAAGGTTTTGCTAAATTTGCTAACGAAGATTCAATAAAATTTGATGGTACTACAAATTCTTATGTAATGATAGGTGCAGGTTACACTTACAAACCTCTTAAATGGTTAAATGATGATGAACTAGGTCCTGGTACTTTTGAAGCGTGGATTTACCAAACTGCACAAAGTAATGGCAGTGCTACCAATACTTCTCCTTGTATATTAGGTTGGGGTGGTACTTATTTTAATTTTGGTGTTGAAGGATCTCAATTAAGATTTTATTATTGGACAGGATCGACAAACACTGTAGACCCTTCAGGTGCTACTATATCTCTTAATACTTGGCATCATGTTGCTTTTAGTAATGATAGTTCTAACAATTTAAGAATCTTTTTAGATGGAACATTAGTACATACTATTTCTAGTTTTCCCGGCGTTGCGTATGCATCAGCTGCTAATGGAGAATACATTTATTTAGGAACAGAATCTCAAAACGTATCTTCTAGATTTACTGGGTACATTTATAATGCAAGAATAACAGACGGGTTAGCAAGATATACAGCTAACTTTACGTCTCCAACAGAACCATTAGGTGGATAAATAAGATATGCCAATAACTAAAAGTAGACAAATAGCAAAAATACTTAAACTTGACGGTACTGTCAAAGATAGTTTATATGATTCCGATGCAATTGTAACTTCAGCTCAATTAGGTGTCACTCCAGCTGCTGGTACTGCAGTTTATTCTTCTGCAGATACATTACCTGCTTCGGCTACAAATGGAGACCAGGCTCTTGTATCTTCTACCAACAGACTTTACATTTTTACAAACGGTGGTTGGTATAATATAGCACTTATCAATAACACACCTTATTGGTCAACGGAAGCTGCTTCTAGTTATGATTTAAGCACAACAGGTGCTACAACTACTATTACAATTTTAGCGGTTGATAGTGAAGGTATTAATCCAGTATACACAGCCACAGCTGACAGTGATTTTAATCAAATTGCAACTATAACTAAAGATAGTGATAGTGGTCGTACCTTTACCATTACACCTGCAGATAGTGAAGGTGGTACAGCGGTAACAGGTTCAGGTACCGTTACATTTAAAGCATCTGATGGTGTTAATTTAGTATCAACATTAAGTACTTTTAATCTTACATTTATAACAATTATAAGTAATTCAAATTATACAACTTTATTATTACAAGCAGATACAGCTGGTACTGACAACCAGGTTGATGCTTCTACCAGCGCACGTACGATAACGGAAGCTGGTAATGTAACATCCACAGCATTTACTCCATATCATCCTGGAGGTTATAGTACATATATGGATGGCGGCGACGGCTATGGTGGCTTTGGTGACGGTATTTATGTAGCAGATAGCACTGATTTCGATTTTGGTACTGGCGATTTCACTATGGAAGGTTGGTATTATGCTACGGATGTTACTTCAGATAGATACCTTATTAACTTTAACACAAATACTCCTAATGGTCATTTTGGTGTTAATTTTTATAATGGTGCATGGAGAGTTGGTTTATTTAACGGAAGTCTAATTACTGGCACTACTGGTATCGAAACAAATGTGTGGCATCACTTTGCTTGGGTAAGAGAAAGTGGTGTTATGAAATTCTATATTGATGGTACTCAAGTTGGATCAGATCTAACATATTCTGGTGCATTAGATTCTAACGGGCAGGGCGGACATGGTGTAGTAATAGGAGCTTGGGCTACCATATCCTATGCCGAATTTTCAGGTTATCTTAGAGATATAAGAGTAGTAAAAGGAACAGCTGTTTACACATCCGCATTTACTCCTCCGACAGAACCGCTAACAGCAATTACAAATACGGTTTTACTCACTTGTCATCTTCCATATATTGCAGACGGATCAACCAGCAGTCATGTACTTACATCCGGTGGCGGCGACAGCCTATCAACAGAAAGATTTGGTCCATATGATCACTTAAGTTATACAAAAACAGATTATGGTGGTTCTGTATATTTTGATGGCACTAATGATAATCTTTCAATGGCATCATCTGCAGATTTTAACTTTGGATCAGACGATTGGACAATTGAAGCATGGCTCTATCAAACCGCAAGAGATGGATCAAATGTTTGTAGATGGTATATGTCTGGAACAAATGGTGATGGAAATGCAATCCATGTTAGTATCAATACAAATGGTACTTTAGATTGTGGTAGAGCTACTGGTGGTGGTGTAATTACAGGTTCTTCAACTGCTACAGTTCTTCTTAACACTTGGAATCATGTAGTTGCTACAAAAGAAGGATCTAACGGTTATCTATACTTAAATGGTAAGCAAGTATCTACTAGTGGATCAGCTACAGCACAAACTTCAGGTGATATATCTTTAAGAATTGGATATGATACTGTTAATACTGTAAATGAACAATTTACTGGTTATATGTCTGATTTACAAATTATTAAAGGTAGAAGAAAATATAAAGCAGCTTTTACTCCACCCACTTTACCAATGACCGCAGATAGTGATGCTGTATTATTTACCTGTACTAATAAGAACGATATTTGGGATGCTGGGGGTGAAAAAGTTATTAAAGCTAATCAAGCAACTGCAAGTAATGCACAAAGAAAGTTTACAACATCATCTTCTATTTACTTTGATGGTACAACAGATTATGTTTATATAGATTGGCAAGAAAATAATAATCTTAAAAGCACAGTACCATTTACAATAGAAGGGTGGTTTTATTTTGATACTGTAGCTAGTGATCAACACTTTATTCAAGCATATGAAAATGGTGGTGGTTATGATGGATTTGCTTTAGCTTTGGGGGCAGCCAGTCTTGGTTTTACGACTTTGGTCTTCTGGGATGGTGCAACATGGAGAGCATTTAAGTCTGATATGGCCGCCGACACTTGGTATCATATTGCCGTAGTGAATGATGCGACTGCTTCTAATAACACGAAAGTTTATGTCGATGGTACTCAATCAGGGAGCGCTTTTACCGTCTCAAGTCAAATATCCAGACCTAGTTCAGTGCCGATAAGTATAGGTTGCTATTATGCCAGTACTCAAGCTATGGATGGCTATGTTCAAGATGTAAGAATTACAAACGGTCTAGCAAGATATACTGCTGCATTTACACCACCAACGTCTACATTTAAAGGATAACTGCTATGGCTATTAATAAGGCAAGATTAATAGCAGGTGTGTTAGGAACTAACAGTTTAGTTTCGTATGATTCTGATTTAATCGAATCTTCATACAACAAAGGGGTGTCAGATGGTACAACAGGTACTATGGATGTTTATACTTCTATAGACAGTTTACCTAGTTCAGCTGAAGCAGGAACCAAAGCTCTAATCACTTCTACTAATAGTTTATATATCTACAATAACGGTTGGTATAAAATTGCTATTATTAACAACTTTAACCCACAATGGGTTACTCAACCAGGTGGCAGCTACATTTTAGCTCTTGACGGTTCTATTACTTCTATTACAGTTTTAGCTACAGACAGTGATGATGTACCTATTACATATACCGCAATTACTGATTCTAATTTTACCACCTTTGCTACAGTGACTCATGATAGTGATAAACATAATGTCTGGACTATAACTCCTACCGCAACAAGTGGTACATATACTGGCACTGTTACGTTTAGAGCTTCAGATGGAGTGAATAATGTTCAAGCTAATTCCACTTTTACTCTTTCTTTTATTACAACAAATTCAAATTATACAACTTTATTATTAAAAGCAGACAGTGATGGAACAGATAATCAAATTGATGCATCAAGTAACAATCATACTATTACTGAAGTAGGTAACGTAACCTCAACATCATTTGCTCCACATCATCCTGGTGGGTATAGTGTTGAATTTAACGCTACAGATGCTTCAATTACAGTACCTGCAGCAACTAGTGGTGAATATAGACTAGGTCCCGATACTGGTTGGACTTTAGAGTTTTGGGTAAATTCAATTGATTTTTCCCAAACGCAAATAATATATGTTCAAAGAAATGCAATGGCTGCACAGGGTACAATAGCAAACATATCTACTAGCGGTCTTATCACTTTCTATCAAGGAGATTTTAACACCGATGGGTGGGAAGTACAAATATCTTGTGGTACTATAGTTATCGGTACTTGGAACCACGTAGCAATAGTAAGAAATGGTACCGGTTCAAATAATTATAAAACGTATTTAAACGGTACTCAACAAGCTCAAGCCACATGGTCTGGTACTGCTACTAATAGACGAGTAGCAGGTTATATAGGCGGAGGCAATAGTTCTTATAACTCTGACAATCGAGAATTTGTTGGTTATATGAGAGATTTTAGATATACTGAATCTGCAGTTTATACAAGTAACTTTACTCCTCCAACTGAACCTCTGACTGTTCTTGCTTCTACAAAATTATTATATTTCAATGGTGAAGGTTTTGTTAATGATAAAGCTAGTGTTTACGGGGCTCCTACTGTTACTTCTAATGTTTCGACTGTAAGAGATGGGCCTTATGATTATGGAAGTTATGCAATAGCAGATCATGGTGGTTCTTTATACTTTGACGGTACAGGAGATTATATAACTGCACCGCAAGCAGTTTCAACCTCATTAAATTATCAATCCTACTTTACAATAGAAGGATGGTTTTATGCAACTGATTTGTCATCGTCGGGCGCTTACGGTAGGATGATAGCTGCATCCGGTAGCGGCACACAAACAAGTAATATTAGAGTAACATCTGCCGGTAAATTATATTTTCAAATCTATTTCTCGTCTGCAAATCACACGTTGTTTGAAACACCTGATGCTAATACAATTAAAGAGAATACTTGGCATCACATAGCATTTGTCCATAATTACGGTGAATATTCTGTCCCAAATGAATATATTTTTTATGTTGATGGAAAAAATGTTGGTTCAACCACTACAGCAATTAATTCATATGGTTGGTATAACGGTTCGGCCATGGGCCCAATGTATATAGGCAAACATTCTTATAATAATACTGCTTACTGGTTAGGTTATATATCTGATTTTAGAATAGTAAATTCCTTAGTTTACGACAGTGAGTTTACACCACCAACTGCACCATTAACTGCAATAACAAATACTCAATTGCTTACATGTACTAATAAAAATAATATATGGGATATTGCATCGGGTAATTTATTAACTAAGGCTGGCGATGTGACTGCAAGTAATACACAAAGAAAGTTTACAACATCTTCTGCTATGTATTTTGATGGAACAGGAGATTATTTAAATTTACCAAACGCTTCACAACCTCTTAGTGAATGGGTAAATGGAGATTGGACTGTTGAACTCCAGATTTACACTACTAAAACTGCTAATCAAAATATTTGGTCCTTTGCTAGCGCACCTGGCGCTGCTAATACTGCGTTTGGTTTATGGACAGGCTATACAGCAAATAAACCATCAATATATGTAAGTAATGGCTCATCCTATTTTGTTACTAACCTTGCTGGAACTACTACTGTGACTGACGGCGCTTGGTATCATATTGCTGTGACTAAATCAGGAAATGTTTATCGTATATTTGTTAATGGGACTCAAGAAGCAACTACAACTAATTCTGGTACAATAAACACAGCAGCAACAAATATTTTGCAAATTGGTCGACAAGGAAGTGGTACAGAAGATTTTAATGGTTACATACAAGATTTTAGAATTACTAAAGGTCTAGCAAGATATACTGCTGCTTTCACAGCTCCGACAGCAGAATTTACAGGATAGGTATAAATAGAATATGAGCAAAAATAGAACAATAGCTAGTTTAATATCTAACAATACATCTAAAGTTAAACAAATATATACTGACTCAGATAGTATTATAACCTCTGCATCCCTGGGTGTCACTGCAGCTTCTGGAACTGCCACATATTCATCAGCAGATATTTTACCCACTACAGCAGATAACGGTGATCAAGCATTAGTAACTTCAACCAATAGACTCTATATCTATTCGGGTTCAGGTTGGTATAATATTGCACTTGTTAACAGTACTCCTTATTTTACTACTTCAGCTGCAGCTACTTATGATTTAAGCACTACTGGTGCAGCGACAACTATTACATTATTAGCGGTTGACAGTGAAGGTATTAATATTGTTTATACTGCTACAACTGATAGTGATTTTGATGGAATAGCTACTGTAACTAAAGATAGTGATAGTGGTCGTATCTTTACCGTTATACCTACTGATAGTGAAAACGGAACAGCAGTAACAGGTACAGGAACAATAACATTTAAAGCATCTGATGGTGTTAATGTCGCGTCAACTTTATCTACATTTAGTCTTACATTTATAACAACTATAAGTAATTCTAATTACACAACTTTATTATCAAAAGCAGATACAAATGGTACAGATAATCAACTCGATGCATCTACTAACACATATGCGATAACTGAAGCTGGTGATGTAACCTCATCGGCCTTTTCACCTTATCACCCTGGTGGTTATAGTACTTACTTTGATGGTGCAGCAGATTTTATTGAAGGTCCTTCAGTTGATTTGATGGGTAGTGGTGCATTTACAGTGGAGTGTTGGGTAAAAATACTGTCAAATGGCACAAACTATACTGATGCTTTTTTAGCACAGTATCAAACAAATAATAAATTTATCTTAGGGATAAAATCAGATGTTGTAAGGGTATGGATGGGTGGATCCGAGGTTCGTGTCGGTACAACTAATATTAACGCTAATGGCTGGCATCATATTGCACTAGTTAGAAATGCAAGTAATTCTTGTCAACTATATGTAGATGGTTCAGCAGAAGGAGCTGCATTTACTAATACAACTGATTTTTCTGCATCATTAGAAAATTTTGAAATAGGTAGCTGGGATTATGGTAGTAATTCAGATCTGAATGGGTATATAAGAGATTTGAGGGTTGTTAAAGGTACAGCAGTTTACACATCTGCTTTTACATCACCAACTGAACCATTAACTGCAATTACAAATACTTCATTACTTACATGCCATCTTCCCTATATTGCTGACGGATCATCCAACAATCACGCTCTTACAGTCAATGCTAATGTAGCGCAGCACAGATCCGGTCCATACGATTATTTAAGTTATACAAAAACAGATCATGGTGGTTCTGTATATTTTGATGGTACGGGTGATTATATAACAGCTGGTAGTGCATCTGATGCTGCGTTATCATCAGGAACATTTACAATAGAATTTTGGGTGTGGCTGACAACAGATTATTCAGCTGGTGCTCAAACTATTATATCTAATTATGATGGTAGTGCTAATGGCTGGTATGTTCAAATCAGGAATACCGGCGCGGTGTGGTTAGGTGCATCAATTGGAACTCCTTTACAGTATACCCTTTCACCTGAAGAAAATAGATGGTACCATATAGCTTTCTCTAATGATGCATCTAATAACACAGGTAAGATGTTTGTTAATGGAATTGAGGTAGACGATCACACCGGTGCATTATATACCTCTGCACATATGAATGCAACTACTGTGCCGCTTACTATAGGTAGACTTGGTAATAACACGAGTCAAGATTTTTCAGGTTATATTTCTGATATAAGAATAATTGATGGTACTATGTTGTATACATCTAACTTTACACCGCCAACTGCACCACTTACTCCAGTAACAAATACTAAATTTCTTACATGTACAAATAAGAATGATGTTTGGGAACAAGCTGAAGGTAAACCATGGACTAAAGTGACTGGCGGACCTACTGTAAGTAATACACAAAGAAAATTTACTACTTCTTCCGCTTTATATTTTGCCGGTACTACTAACACTTACCTTTTAAAAGATCTTGGTGAAACAATAGGAACAAGAGATTTTACCGTTGAAGCTTGGGTTTATCCTACGACAACTGGCGCGCAGCATGTGTTTCAGATTTCAAACCAAGGTGTTGGCTATCAAGCAATAACTTCTCAAAACACGCAAGTTGGAATTGGAATGAACAACGGTTTCTGGCGATATGGGACTACGGGTTGGAATTTTGGTTATGTACATACAACAACTGCTGTAGTCGTTGATACATGGCATCACGTTGCTTATGTTAGAACTGGTGGTTATTCAAAACTATATCTAAATGGAACTGAAATTCATTCTAATGCTGATACATCTAATTATAGTGCCAGATATTTAGCATATGGTGTTGGACATCAATCTAATAATGTTTGGTATGGTTATACACAAGGTCTTAGAGTTGCTTTAGGTTATGCTAGGTACACTAGCAACTTTACTCCACCAACCGAAGAATTTGATGCATAAAAAAAAGGAGGCTTAAGCCTCCTTTTTCTAACGCTACAATGGCATATTAGTCAGCCGCTAGCGACTTAAAGTAATTTTCTAGATCATCTTCATCATTCGGTACTGAATTAGTAGGTTTATCAAACACTGCACCGAATTCTTCTTTAGTGTCAGTTGTTTCAGCAGTAGGTACTGATACTTGACGAGGAGCTTCGTTTTCCTCTACTCCCGTGCCAATAGTAACCATTAACTTTGCATTTAATTCATCGTATGACTTAAACGTAGTTGGATCAATCATTTCATGCACATCATGCTGAGCATTAAAGATAGATTCGAGCTTACTCTCATCTTCTGATAAAGCAGAAGGCTTTTCAAATTCAGACGAGTCATAATTCCAATAACCAGATACAATTTTAATCTTGATACGGAAGTTAGCACCTTCAATTAGATCAAAAGGATTTACAGCTTCTTCGTCTGCAAACTCAGGTTGCATAGATGCCATAATCTTATCAAAGATCTTTTGACCGAATTGATAGATCATTACTTTACCTTCATTAGAAGGATCACCAGGATCTTTTAGTACCATAACATTAGCGTAATAAGAAGTACGACGCTTTTGTTTACGTGCTACTTCTTTATTAGACTCGATACCAGAATTCCATAATTTAGAATTATACTCTGATACAGGGTCTTGTTGACCAATAGTAGTTAAAGATTTCTCAATATACCACTTACCGGTTGGACCTTGAAAACCATGAGAGTATACACGTACCCATGGAGTTTTATTTACATCACTACCCGGAAGAAATCTAATAACTGCATAACCGGTATTGTCTTTACCCATTTTAGGCTTCCAGACACGATCATCATCACCTGGACGGTTTTCATTATTAACTTCTTTTTTGAGAGAGTCCGTCATAGTAGTAAAAGCATCTTGACGGTTTTTTAGATAGTCTTGAAATGACATATTATATTCTCCTGTTTCTCTGTTTCGTCGTTTCGTTATAATAAGACATCGCGTGCGATATCTACTATATTTATAAAGTTAAATTGAAGTTTTTTCTGAACAAAAGGTTTGTACTTCTTAACTTTATTAATATAATCTGGCCACACAAACGGTACTGTAACTGTTTGTTCGTGTTTTTCTAAGTATGGAAAAATATTATCTAACATACATATAGTCTCTAGTGAAACAGTACCGTTAATACAACTTCTGTGTATAAGAGGTATTTTATCTGCTTCGCATGCAATCATAGCTGATGGTCCGTTTATTTCTATAAATTGTAAATCTTCTTTAAACTTTATAGGAAAAAGTCTAAACTTAGATCTAAACTCTTCCATTTTAGACTTAGACATATTTCTAATCCATTCTTTAGGGTTATCTAAAAAATGAGCTACAAAGAAATCTTCTCTATCTTCTTTGCGTATAATTTTCGTAAGTTTTTCAAAGCTAAAGATATCATTACGAGCTGAATACGCATCCTTTGATGCTTTAACTTTTCCGTTATATTGAAAGTAATCATAATTAGTACTGAAATGACGTTGCAAAGCCAAGTACATAATATATACTTCATATCCATCCTTAGTCATGCGATCCTTGGGTTCTTATATTTTAGCATGTTAAGTTCCATTGCATCAGCTTCGATTTTTTCTTTAATAATTTTAGGAAGAGCTTTTTTAACTGATTCAAACTCTATACTATATCTTTCGCAAATTTCTACTGTACATTCAATATAGTTTAATTCCGGAGAAAGTTTCTTTAAACTTTCTATTTCACTGGAAAGATTTTTTATACGTTTAGAAATTTCACTATCTGGTGAAAACATTACTGTTCAAATCCTGTTTGTGGAAAATGTTTATCTATAGTTCTAGTAGCTAACGTAGCTAAATATTGGTCGATAATATGCTCGTTTTTATCAGCATAAAAATCTCTAACCATTTCTAGAATTTTTTGTTTATCTTTATGAGCTAGTTCGCTTGATTCTACAAAAGTAGCTATATCAGTAGCAGCATTAGCTATATCAGATGGTTTGAGAAGATTCATATCTTTTAATCCTTTCTCTCAATAGTTCTGTCCAATGTATAATATCTTTGCCTTTTACAAACCACTCTTGAACTGAACCGTCTTGAACAGATATCAATACTAATATCTGCTTAGGTAACATACCTGTTAACTCATAGAATGAAGTGAAGTAGAAAGCCCCTTGCATGTAGTAGTCGTGTATATAAGACTCTCGCTTAGGAGACTTCGCTGTTTTAAAGTCAATGATTGTGAGTTCACCGTCATAGTCCGCAACGCAATCAACAGTTCCGGCGACATGTAATTTATGAGAGAACAGTCCTGATTCAAGTGCTTGTACATTATCTATCCTATCTAAGTAAGGTCGAATTCCCCTAAACAATAGCTCACCAGAAGTAGAACCAAGATCGTCCAAAGCTTCATTGAGCAGGTAATTCTCACAAAGTTTATGCATAGATGTACCACGGCTTGTTGCAGCTGCTGTAACTTTGTTCGCATGTTCTTCGCCAACTCTTTTACGCCACTCTTTAAGACCAGTAAGATCTTTAGTTTTAGAAAGGACAGTTGTAATAGAAGGATATTTAACTTCCTCGTTAACTGCATATCTACGACCCTCATCTGTGTTAATTTGTTTAAGCTTAGGTAGATCTACCCAACTGTGATTGAATTTTTTTAACATCATCTACTGTAATAATAGCATCTTTTAATTCAAACATATAATCTAATAATACGTTTTCCAAGATACTTCTTAAACCTCTCGCGCCTGTTTTCTGTTGTTTTGCTAACTTTGCTATTTCAATTAAAGAGTCATCATTTACTTCTAATTTATTTTCTGAATGGTTAAACAATTCTTTATACTGATATATTAAATTGTTTTCTACTTTAGACAAAATGTTAACCAAATCTTCTTCTGTTAATTCGTCTAATACTCCTATTAAAGGAATTCTTCCTAAAATTTCTGGAATAAATCCAAACTCTTCTAAGTCTTCAGGTTTAGCAAAATGAAGAAGACCCATATTAGCTGTAGTTTGATTTAATGCAGCACCAAAACCAAAGTTAGTTGTTGGACCTACTTTAAGTCTTTTAGCAACGAGTTCTTCTAAATCTATAAATGCACCACCTACGATGATTAATATATTTGAAGTATCTATTTGAAATTTAACTTTAGAAAAGCCTGTAGATCTTTCTACTTCTACTTTAGTGCCTTCAACGAGTTTTAACAAAGCTTGCTGAACTGCCTCTCCACCTACATCTCTATTTTTACCTGGAATTTTTCTTTTAGCTATTTTATCAAATTCGTCAATAAAGATAATACCTGTTCCAGCTGCATCATAGTTACCTTGAGCTGCATCTACTAAACCTTCAATAAGAGAATCTACATCTTTACCTACATAACCAGCTGCAGTAAGACTATTAGCATCAGCTACAAAACAAGGCACTTTAAGAAACTCTGCTAATTTTTTAACTAGGTACGTTTTACCAGAACCAGTTGGACCTAATAACATAAGATTAGTTTTATCTAATTTTTTCTCATAATCTGATTCTTTATAAATCATTAACCTTTTATAATGATTGTGAGCTGTTACCGAAAGCATTTTTTTAGCTTTATCTTGACCTATTACAAACTTGTCAAGATATTCATAAATCTCTTTAGGTGCAGGTAAGTTAAAAATACCGTTTTGAGCTTCTTCGAAAGATAACTCAACTTTATCTCTTACAGCAGCTAGCTTTCTTTCAAAGAAAGTTTTTTCTTCTTTAGATAACGCTTTTGTCATATCAAATGATCTACTGCTTTAGATAATGGATTCTTTTGTTTAAGTAGTCGCATTCTATCTTTAAACCCTTCAGGTAATTTTCCGCTGTCTACAGATGTACCGGAAATAAATGATGGTGTACTTAAAGTTCTTTTAAGGTTAGGATGTTCTTTTGAAAAATTATCTAACTCAGAATAGTTCATAAAATGAGATTCTATTTCACCTTGTTCATTAACAAAATTATAAGTAGGCATTAAAGTGAATTCTCCTCAGTATCAAATAGCTTTCTAACTAACATCTCATAAAACTCTTTAAATGATTCATAGTCTTCAAACATTTCTGGATCTGTATCCATAATGATTGATAACTTGTTCCATGCAACTCTACCGGCTTCTATTACGTCCTTATTGTCTTGCATCAATATCTCCTGAAACTATTATAAAAAATGGAATAAATAATTTATGACTAATACGATATTTAATAGATATAAAGACCTTGCTGCTAAAGCAGAAATTAGCTTAGGCACAGAGGAATCTATGGAATGGTTTAGAGATAGAATACGAAAAGATAGAAAAATTCGTAACCATGATTCAGTTGCCGAAAATTTTAAAAAAGAAAGACCTGGTCCGGGCAAGATGATGACTTATATTTATGATCCTAAAACTAAGGACAAGCTTAAATACTATGACACACATCCTCTTATCATAATGCTAGAAGTAGCTAAAGGTGGTTGGTATGGTGCTAATTTGCATTATTTACCCCCTAAACTTAGAGTAGAGATATTAGAAGATATTAGTTATAGAAGAGCACCGTTGAGAAACATAGCAAACGCACTGGAAAAAAATAAATTAACTAGATTATGTTTAAAAAGATATTTAGTTAGTCAAGTAAGATCTCAACCAATAACTATACCCAAAGAAGAGTGGGAAATAGCTATACAGTTACCTTTCGAAAATTTCTTAAAAGCAGCAGAAAGAACTGTTTGGAGAGATACCAGGAGAAATGCATGAACATCGGTGAGATGAAATCCAAATTAACTACTCAGGGTGTTGCTAGAGATAATAGATGGTTGTGTAGAATATATCCACCACCAGGGTTATCTAATACTAATAGAACTTTATCCAATCTTATTTCTCGAGGTCCTCTAAGAGTAAATGTTAATTTGCCTGGGTTAGATAATTTAGACGCTGCTGCAGGTCAAATTAACGAAGTGTTAGATGTTGCTAACGGGGTTATCGGAACTAATATTCAATTACCTACTATTGGAGGAGTATTAAGTAACTTAAACGGTACTTTAAGTTCGTTAAATTTATTTTGCTCAAATGCTCAAATACCAGGAAGAGATATATTTAGTACAGAATATAGAGACTATGGAGAACCTAGACAGATAGGTATAAGACACCAACATAGTGATTTAACTCTTGTTTATTACAGTTCTGAAGATTTAAGAGAAAGAGCATTTTTTGAAAATTGGCAAGATCTAATTTTTAATCCTAAAGCTAAACAGCATGCTTATTATAGAGAGTATGCAGGTAGAATGGAAGTTTCAAAATATGATCAAAGCTGGAGTAAAGAAACAGCAGAGTATAGATTTAATGAAGTTTACCCAACAAATGTTGGCGTACAAGAATTACAATCAGCAGAAGGCGATTTACTTAGACTAACTATGACGTTTAAGTATTATAATTATGAGAGGTTAAAATAATGAGTCAACTAAAGAATATTAAAATTAATACCCCAACTTATAGAGAGATTATTCCTTCTACAAAGACCGAAATAAATATTTCTCCTTTTAAAGTTGGAGACGAAAAGATACTTTTAATAGCATCTGAATCAAAAGACCCTAAACAAATGATTGATAGTCTTAAAAAAGTTATTGATAATTGTGTACAAGGTGCAGAGCTAAAAGATATGTCAGCATTTGATGTTGAGTATTTGTTTTTAAAAATCCGGTCTGTTTCTGTAGGTGAAACTGCAGACATATTTCTAACCTGTAAAGAATGTGAAACTGCAAATGAATGTAAAGTTGATCTTTCTAAAATTGAAGTAATAGGTTTAGATACTTTTAAAACTAAAATTAAACTAACAGACGATTTAATGTTTTTAATGAAAACACCAGATATAGATAGCTATACAGGTATTGAAAGTACAGCAGAAGGTATTATTGAATTTATTGCAAAAAATGTAGACAAAGTTTTTTATGGAGAAGAAACTATTGATGTTGGTTTAAATGAAATCCAAGATGTTGCGGATATAATTAATCAATTAACATCAACTCAATTTAAAGATTTACAAGATTACATTTCAGGCATGCCTAAAGTAACTTATGAATTAGACTTTGAATGTAAACACTGTCAAACTAAAAACGATGTAAAACTGGAGGGTCTAGCCGATTTTTTCTAGTATGCCTCTCCCATATTGATTTAGTTAGCTACTATAAACTAATTTTCAATATGAAGCAACACCATAATTGGTCTATAAATGAAATAGAAAATATGGTACCGTGGGAGAGGGAAGTTTACGTTTCACTACTTAAACAACATATTGAAGAAGAAAACGAAAAGATAAAAAAACAAAATGGCAGACAATGAAATTAAAACATTAGGTGAAATTAAAATATCATTACAAAAAGCTAATGAACAAGCTAAAAAAGCTAATGATTATTTAGAAAGAGCAGACAAAAAATTTACACCTGATCAAATAGCTGCCATGTCTACAGGACAGCAAAGAGCTTTAACGGAAATTAAAACAGATGTTAGAGATGATCTTAACAAACAAACAGATGCTATTAATAAACTAAATTTAGAAAAACAAATACAATCAGGATTTTTTACTTCGATTAGTAAGTTCTTAGGTGTAGATTTTGTTTCTGAAACTTTTAGAAGATTAGATAAAGTTGGTCAAGGTTTTGGTGAGATCAAAAAAGGTTTTCAAGATTTAGGCAAAGCACTAGGGTTAAACAAAGTTGCAAAAGCAGCTGGTGGCTTTTGGGATTTTCTTAAGAAAATACTTGCTGTTGGTCTTGCTACTATAGGTTTTATAAAATTTATAGAAGGATGGAATAAAGCAGACGAAATATTTGGTAAGGCTGCTGGTTTTGGAGAAAGATTGTCAGCTGGTTTAGCAACTGTTATTGGTTCCTTTATCGGGTTAACTGACGGTGAAATTAACACATTAGCTAAAGATATAAACGTTACCGTTCAAGGTATAATAACATTCCTTAAAACAGAATTTGATGCTCTTACCACAGCTTTAAGAGCTGCGTGGCCAGGTATAAAACAAACTTTTGGTGGTTTTGTTAAACTACTTGAAGGTGATTTTATCGGAGGTATTAAAGATTTTTCTGGCGGGTTAACGAATGTAGGAACCGAACTTTGGAATTCTGAAAGTATGTTAGCGAAAGCTGTAGTAGTTTTAGCTGGTTTGAAATTAGCAGGAGCTGCATTAAGTTTTGTAGGAGCTATCAAACCTATATTTACTGCTTTAAGTACTATAGGTTCAGGTATTGGAACTATATTTACAGCATTAGGTGGTAAAGCAGCTTTTACTGCTGCTATGGCAGCTATAGGTCCTACATTAAGCTCTTTACTAATACCGTTAGGGTTAGCTTTAGCGGTTGTTGCATTAATGAAGTCAACGTTTGATGGCATTACTGCTGGTATGGATGAGTTTGATGAATCAGGAGATTATTCTAAAGCTTTTTCTGTAGGTGTTGGTGGTTTTGTAAAGTCACTTCTTAATATGCTAACTTTTGGTTTATTAAGTGATGAAACGTTACAAAAAGTTCAAGACAATATTAGTAAATTTTTAGACCCGGTATTCGAAGGCATAGCAGGTTTGTTTAAAAGTATATGGAGTTGGGTAAAAGATGCTTGGGATGACACAACTTTTGGTATAAAAGATTTCTTAGGAATGGAACTTACACAAGCGGAAAGACTTAAAAAAGCTGATAAAGATATTGCTGAAGCACAAGCTAATGTTGCCGAAAAGCAAGCACAATTAGACGCAAATCCAGAATACGGTCCTTATAAAAGATACTTAAATGCTGCTAAAGCTGAACTAGAAGAAGCTCAAAAAACTAAATTCGATTTAGCTGGCGGTAATGTAATAGATAATAAAATACTTCAAAGCGGTGTTTCTACATATAATGATTATATGAAATCGTTGATAGATAATGATGAACTTACTAAACAACAAAGAGCGAAAGAGTTGAAGGAAGCTAACGAAGCAAGACAAAGTGGACAAAGTTTCCAGAATTTCCAGAATAGTCAGGTTACTCAAAACAATGCTATTATTCAGAAAATTAGACCACAAACAGATTTAAGTATAGCTAATTAAGATCTTCTTTTAGGCCTATTAGGTTTTTTAATATTAATACTTTTCATTTTAGGTTTCTTACTATCTTTACTTTCAGCCATTAATACAGACCTATCCGTTTCCCAAGACAGTATACCTAATTCTTTTAATTTTTTTTCTGTCCAAACCTCAAATTTTATACCGTTGCGTCTGCAATATCTTTTAGCGGTAGACCATTTTTCTTGATTAACAGCATACGTCATTACTTCTCTTAAATATTTAGATGTTTGTCTACCTGGATTAACTGGTCTATGGGTTTGGATTTCTGGCTTAACTTCAATAACTCTAACTTGATTGGTTTTATCTTTAATAATAAAATCAGGGTAATATTTAGCTACACCACCTCTTACAGGATGCTCGTACATTACTGTTAATTCTTCTGAACCCCATTCAATAATATTAGGATTTTCATCTAACCACCTCATTACATTTCTTTCCCATAAAGACCTATAAATGACGTTTTCTTTGTCACCTATATACTTATCTGGGTTTTTAAACGTGGTAAACTTTCCTTTGTAAGACATATTAACCTTATTAAATAGTGTACGAGGTATTTATTTAATGGCTTTTAATTTCAAATCGCTTAGATTTCCTAGAAATGTTGGTACAGATGAAGTGCCTAACTATGTAAGGTTTGTTCCTAAAATAGTACAATACGGAGGTAGTAAATCTTTAAGACAAGGTGCTAATGCAATAGGTGCTCCTACGCCAAGTGCAGCTCCAACAATTACACAAGGATCAGTTTTTACAGGTATAGGAGGGGTTGCTGAAAATATACAAGCAGCTGTAAGTAATGTACAAGCTTTTGGAGACGGTGTAAACTCAACGATAGGTAATATTACTTCTGCTGTACAAGACGCATCAAACCAATTTTCTAACAGCCCTGGTTCATTTACCGATTTAATTAAAGCAGGTGGAACTGTTATTAACAAAGTATTTGATGTTAGTGCAGGTGATTTACTTTCAGGTTTAGTTGTAGGTAAAGACACGCTTCAGTCAGCTGGTAGTATAAACCTATATATGCCTCAAAATTTAGAAACCAACTCTTCTGTAGATTATGAAACTGCTGCTCTTGGTGGTACCGGTACCGCTGCTGCAGAAGCTTCTAGAGCTGAACAACTGGATATGTCAGCTATAGCCGGCCAATTGATACCAGGTGCTATTCAAGATCTTTTATCTTCTGGTAATAGAAGAGCTATACTTGGTATTGCTACTAACAGAGTAACTAACAACTTTTCTTTTCAAGTTTTTAATAGTGTTCTTCATAGACAGTTTGCTTACGAGTTTAGAATGATGGCAAAAGATGAAAACGAATCTAAATCTATTAAAGAAATTTGTGATATGTTTTTGTTTTATATGTTGCCTGCAAGAACAGTAGAAGGTAATATAGGTCTTTATGAAGTACCATGTCAATGGGAAATTAATTATTTAAGAAAAGGTAGCCTATTAAATTTTCACATGCAACCTAAAAACTGTTTTCTGCAGAGTGTAGATGTAGGGTATGGCGGAGATGCTGGTAACTCTACCTATAATGATGGCGCACCATTTGAAGTAACCATTAGATTACAATTTATTGAAATCGAGCCTTTATACAGAAAAGGTGATCCAATGACACCGAGGCCTGTTAGTGAGAAGTTCGATGGTGATGAGATTGTAACAGGATCCTTTAGTCAGGATGTTGAGGAAGTTACTGATGGGGACCTCGCGTCGTGAGTTATTTTAGTCAATTTAATAAACTTAATTATACTTTTCCGGACGGAAAAACTAGACTGTTTAATAATTTATCTATTAGACTTAACCTTTTAGATAAAGTAAAAAAAGAAGATACTAGATTTCAAACTTATTATATTCAAAACGGTGATACACCTGATACAGTAAGTTATAGAATTTATCAAAAATCGGATTATCATTGGTGTATTTTACTTGCTAATAACATCTTTAATGTATACAAACAATGGCCTAAAACTAATTTACAATTAGAAGAATACATTATTGAAAAATTTACCAAACAAAAAAATCAAAACGACTCAGATATAATTTTATCTAGAACTGCTGCTTTAGAATTTGCTAACTTTAAAGGAAGTCCATCTAACGGTTATGAAGAGTCTGACGGCGTGTATGGTGTAATTTATAGACCTAAACATTTTGTAGATGACGAAAATAATATTCATTCTTTTGATTCTGCTTTTGGGGAATCAATGGATGCCTTTGGGAGAACAATAGCAAGACCCACTCTTACTCCAGTGTCTCATTACGAATACGAATTCGATATAAACGAAGATAATAGAAATATTATATTGCCTAGTATAAGTATGATAGAACAAATGGAGAACGAATTAAGAAAATTGCTTAAAGGTTAATTATGAGCGGTCAAAATTTTCAATTTTTTCCTGGTAGAATAAGAATATCTAACGTTATTATAACCAGCGGAACAGATTCAGCAGACATAACAGAATTATTTAAAGAATTAAATCTTAATTCAAGTGTAAATAATATGACAGTTACTGCAGAGTTTGTTATATCTGATGCAGTTAATTTCCTTCATAATTTTAGACCCAACGCTGGAGATACTATAAGTATTGATATTGGTTATTTTGATTTTACAAAATATTTTAAATTTAAAATTGTTGATGTAAGAAACATAGCAGATTACCAAAGACAAAGAGGTTATGTACTAAACTGTGTTTCTAATTTTTATTACAAAGGCATGTATAAAGAGGTTAACAATGCTCTTACAGGTACTACTTCTGGTATAGCTAGAGGTATATTTGAAGAAAATACAGATTTTGAAAAAGCTAATATTTGGGAAGATAGTGTAGGTATTCAAAAAATAGTATTTCCAAAATGGAGTGTTAACGAATCTATGAAATGGCTTGCTAGAAGATCAGCTTGGCGAAACGATAGTGTAAGAATGAAGTTTTTTCAAGATTCTAATTTAAAATATAATTTTATGCCAATCGAAAAAGCCGCTGAAATATACAATAATGAACCAGCTTTTAAATATGTTTACAATATAGTTGCAGGGTCTAAAGGTAAAGATCAAATACCTAATTCAAAAGATACTTTAACTGCAGTTAAAGATATTACTTTTCATGATAAACAGTTTAGTATTATTCAAGCTTTTAATTCTGGTAAAATAGAAGGGGTAAGATTTGCTCCAGATATTGTTAATAAAACATACGATCCAGTATCTTATAATTATTTTGACCAGTTTAATCCAGATATATATTTAAATAAATTACCTCAGTTTAACAAATTTAATTTTGAAGGTGGAATCAATCAATATGATGTTAACACATCTTTTACTCAACCAGAGGTTAGTGATTTAAATAAAATAAGTGATGCAAGTAATATTAAAAAAACAAGTGTTGATCTTAGTCAAGTTATTGACATAGAAGTAGTAGGTAATCCTATTATTGATATAGGTCAAGTTATAGAATTAGATATAAGTTCTCCAGAACCAGTTTCTAAAAATAGAGATGGTAAAATAGATAAAAGATATTCAGGTAAATATTATGTATACTCTAAAAGGGATGTCTTTAATGAAGATGTACAAAAAATGGCTTTAACTTTAGTTAAAGAATCACAAATAGGATTTTAATATGATTTATTCAGGCGAAATGGTATGGTTTATAGGTGTTGTAGAAGATAGAAAAGATCCTTTACAATTAGGTAGAGTTAGAGTTAGGTGTTTTGGTATTCATACAGATGATCAAAATATTTTACCTACAAAAGATCTTCCATGGGCGACAATGATACTGCCTTCTAATTCTGCTGGTTTCGGTTCTGTAGGTCAATCTGCAACAGGTATTGTTCAAGGTGCTTGGGTAGTTGGTTTCTTTACTGATGGTAAAAATATGCAACAACCGTTAGTTATGGGAGTGCTACCTTCACAACCGTATGAAAATTCGGAAAAAGGATTTACTGACCCTGATGGTGTACACCCTTATAGCACTATATATGATAATGATCAACCTTTTTCTGCAACATATAATTACAAAGAACACCCTTCATATTTTACAAGAGCAGATATAAGAGTTGAAGATATTGAGACAGCAGTTCCTCCAAAAGTTACTACTGTAGCCGAAGACAAAGATGATTCTTATTACAATAGACCGTCATGGTCTACACCAGATGTTATGGAAGGTAGTTCAACTAGTTATCCTTTTAATAAAGTTTTAGCTTCTGAATCAGGTCATACTATTGAAGTAGATGATACACCAACCAATGAAAGACTTGCGCAGTTTCATACTACTGGTACTAATTACGAAATAAATGCTAGCGGTAATAAAACAGAAACTATCGTAGGTGATAATTACCAACTTATACTTAAAGGTAATAATTTATACGTAAAAGGTAATATGAACATTACTGTAGATCAAGATGTAAGAATGTTGGTAAAAGGAAACTACCATTTAGAAGTTGAAGGTGACTACACTCAAAATATTAAAGGGTCAAAACAAACTAAAATCAAAAATTCAGAGTTTAAAGAAACCGGAAACGATTTTGTAAGTAATGTTACTGATGATTATACTCAACGTGTTGGTGGTATGGAATTAAGAATTGTAGATTCAGATATGAGAACAACTATTACTGGCAACGAAGAAAGAACTATTAAAAAAGATTATGGAAGAGTTGTTATTGGTAACACAGACTTAATTACTATTGGTGACGAAAACAAAGCAATTACTGGTACGTTAGATATTAAATCTACTAAAGACTTTACTATGGAAACCGAAGCTAATATGATAACAGATGTAGATTTAAATAAAACTATATCTGTTGGTACCAGTGGGAGTGGAAATTTAACCGAAACTGTAAAAGGTAATGTTTCTGAAACATACACGGGTAATCAAACAACAGCTATTACAGGTAATTTAGACGTAGATGCAGCGAGGATAGATTTAAACTAATGCCAGAAGTAACCAGAGTAGGATTAGATAGTCATGTAGGTCACGCTTCACCTACACCGAGTCCATTTCACCAAACATCATATGCTTCTGGTTCTCCAGACGTGTTTACTAATAATGCTAAAACAACACGAATAGGAGATTCAACTAGTTGTGGTGATCCAGCTACTGGTGGTAGTGGAACCGTATTCGTAAATGGTATAGGTGTTCACAGAAAAGGAGATGGAACAGGTGGCCACGGTTCGTGGGTTCCTAATGCATCTGCTTCAGGTTCTCCTAATGTGTTCGCGGGAGGTTAATTATGGCTTGTACTATTAAAACACCATCTGTATCAGAACAAAGAGATTTTTTTAAAAAAATTAAAAATGATTGTCGTGTTAAAAAAGCTGAAGCTAAGTTAAATGATATTCTTACCAACGGTATTGATTGCGATAAACTTATGGCTGAACAGAAAGCAAATGGTAAGAAAAATTATATTACTAGAACAATAGTTGGATCAGGTGACAACGTATTGCTACCTTTAGATTATGTTGAAGTAAAAGAAGTAAAAGTTATGTCTCCTAGCTCTAACTTTTATAGTAATAAAAATAAAGGACTTACTGATGGTTGGTCTGTTGGGGAAGATGAAAAAGCTAACCCTGTTGTCTATGTCAAAAAAGCTGGTAAAATTTTTAACTATAAAAAAATAAAAGTAACATATACTAAAGAAGATGACGCAGAAAGAAAAGACTTAAGAGGAGATGCAGCAGATTTAAAAAAAGCAGCTGCAGCTTTAAAAGGTATTCAAAGCGGAGATACGTCTGCAGCTCAAAAATTTTTAGACGAAAAAATTAAACAATTTAAAGATAATTTTGATGGCGTGTTTGATGGTACTAGCACCGTTATAGATAAAATTTTAAAAGATGCTAATATACCTCCTAAAGCTACAGATGCTGTATTAGTGGTTGATAAAGTAAAATACCATAAAGGTTCTAATGTAATTAATTTAGAAAAAGCAACATTTGTTAAAAAGGTTCAAGCTAGAAAAAAAGGAACTGATTTCTTTTTTAACGTAGTGCAATATAAATTTTTAAAAGATAATAGTTCGATTATAGCAGACAATTTGTATGAAGAATATAAAGTTGAATATAAAGGAGAAGGAAGCGCGACTTCTGAAGCAGCAGAAAAAGGAGCTACCACAGGGGATTTTCCAACCGTTCAAAATATTTTAGATGATGTTGGTTCCGCTTTTGCAAGCGTAGGAGGGGTTGTAGGTAATGTAGCTAGCGAATTTAATTCTGCAGCTTCTCAATTTGGTAAAGATATTAACTCTTTATTAGGTGCTGCTCAATCTGGTGATTTGTTAAACACCGCATTAGCTAATGCAAATAATGAACCTGCGGTTTATACTGTAGAAACTACTGTAAGAGATGATGCTGGTACAAATGCTATAGCATTGCCTGATTTAGCCGGAGGATCAGATGGTGTTATAGAAGTGTTAACTAAACAAGAAGGTAATAATTTCTTTTCTAAAATGAATAAGAGTGATAAATTTGGATGGAGAGTTGAAGGTACTGATTTATACATGTATGAAATAAGAGCAGCGGTAAAAGTAAAATACAAAAAAGAAATAGATCCACCAGTTGCTGAAGGTGTACCACAAATTGATCCTACCGAAAACACTCCATTAGATACCTGTACATTACCTGCAATGGGTGTAAAGATAGTTACAGAAGAATTTAAAAATCCTGTTACTGGTAAAACAGAACAAAAAGTTATAAAAAATAAAGAGAATAAACCACAAGTTAAAAAACAACCCGTAATAAAAGCTGAACCAGAAAATAACGTAGCTGAAAGTCCTACAATTGCTAACGCTCAAGCAACTGCTTCATCATCTGGTTTTGTAAAAGAACCAACAGAAACAGTTTTAGCAGAATTTGATTCCTTTAGAGATGCTTGGAAAAGTAGATTAAACACGTTTTTAGATATAAAAGATGAAGAGTGGTTACCTAGTTGGAGAGAATTTAAAGCAGGACCTCAATATCCTTTATCTACTCGTTTCCCTAAAGAGCCACGAAGCAGAAGAGGTGTAAGACAAAGTATAATATATTACGAAGATGGTTTTGGTTCACCAGAAGAAAGAGCAGCTATTGAAGAGATGGTATACCAAATAAGTATTAAAAGAGCTTATAGCCGGTTTGGTTCTGATATGAAAACATTAATAAGGGATTATGCTATTCCTTATGCCAGAGCTCAATACTTAGGGGTTAGAACACCTGCAGCAGAATCTAGATATAAAGCTCAATTGTTTGTTCTCCAAGATACTAACTATAAAATTCCTGTTAGAATTCCTGGTAGTCTTCCAGTAACTAATAGATATGATTTGCTTCCTGAAGGTAAGGGTATATGGAATAAAAAAGGTTTTAAAGATTCTACTCGATTTGCCGACAAGACAGTTGATTTTTTAATAGAAAACATGAAAGTATATGATAGAAAAATACTTTACCAAGACAGTACTGTAGAGAATTTAAAGTTTGGTGGTTTAGGTCGACCTGCTTTTTCATAAAAAGTATATAAATAAAAAAGGAGAATATTATGATTGCAACTATATTATCAACCGCATTAGGTTTTGGTACATCTTTTGTACCTAAACTATTAGATTATGCACAAGACGCTAAAGATAAATCCCATGAATTAAAAGTTATGAGTCTTCAGCTTGAAAGAGAAGAGAAGCTACAAAACCAAAAATCAGAGGCTTTGTTGTTACAAGCGGAAATAGAAAGAGAAACTAGTTTATTAGAACATGATTCAAAGTCAGCTGAGCATGCATCTACCTGGGTTAACAACTTAAGATCATCAGTTAGACCTATTATTACCTATCTTTTCTTTGCTTTATTTTTCTTTGTAGAAGGAGTAGCGGTTTATGTTATACTTCGTGACGGTGGCGATGCAGCTACAATCGCAAACACACTCTGGTCAGAAGAGACGCAGTCAATCTTTGCTGCAATCATTGCTTTCTGGTTTGGGTCTAGGGCGATCAAAAGATAATGGCGACAAAATTAAATGAAGGAACTGAGGTTGCTCTTCCTCTTAGAAATATTATTAGTATGATAGCAGCAACAGCTTTAGGTACATGGGCTTATTTTGGTCTTGTAGAAAGAGTTAGTAATTTGGAAACAGAACTAACTATGATGAAAGCAGATCTTGTTCAGAATACTGAATTCAGAATTAAATGGCCAAGAGGGGAACTTGGTTCTCTTCCTGCAGACAATGAACAATTTATGTTAATAGAACATTTGTCAAAAGAGTTAGAAAAATTAACTGAAGAGATAGAAAGTGGACAAGCACCATTCGATCAGCAGCAGAAACTGCAGATTGATTTTATGCTAAAACGTATTCAACATCTTGAAGAAACACATGAAAAGATTCGTAATGATATAATGGATCTTATACATTCGAATAGTAATATAAGAGCACCGTCAGCAAATACAGATCATTCAGGACACTAAAATGGAAGCAATGGCAATAATATTAATGTTAATGAAAGCAGATCATTCTATGATGGAGTTAGGTAAGTATAAATCTATGGAAGAATGCCATGTAGCTATGAAAATAGCAAAAACACAATTTGCAAAAGGACATATGTCTTGCCTTAAAGAGGGTGAGAAGATGAAGATGAAACACTAATGGGAACAGGAACTTTTTTTGTTTTGTTATTGTATTTTGGCGCGCCAGTTGAATTAAAAGAATTTACTATACGTGAAGATCTTAGCGAATGTTTATCTGCTAAACGTACTATTCAACGTAGTTTAAGAGGTGGAATGTCTCGAAACTATACGGGTTCAGTTCGCGTTTCATGCAAAGAGCTTACTGTACAGTATGATGCTAATATGAACATAGAAAAGATAATAAGCGGTTTAAATTAATGGCTAGGAAAAATAAATGAAAGTAAGCGATAAATGTATTAACATGATTAAACATCATGAGGGATTTGTAAGAAAACCCTACCAAGATCCCATTGGTTTATGGACTGTGGGTGTAGGTCATTTAATAGGTGATGGTAAAAAATTACCTAAAGAATGGAACAAGGAGTTTACCGATGAAGAAGTTGATAATATTCTTTGTGAAGATCTTGAGCGTTTTGAGATTGGTATACAAAGACTCACGAAAGTCTCTCTTACGCAGAGTCAATTTGATGCTTTGGTGTCTTTTTCATTTAACGTGGGTCTTGGAAACTTTCAATCGTCTACGCTCAGATCAAAACTCAACAGAGGCGACTACGAAGGCGCATCAAACGAATTCCCAAAATGGCGAAAAGCAGGCGGCAAAATTCTCAAAGGATTAGTTAGAAGAAGAGCAGATGAAAAAGCTTTATTTCTATCTTAGAATAAACTAAAGTACAGCCAAGTCGTTCCATTATAAAATACAGGATAGGGTGTAGTTCCAGATAATGAACTTGGATCCCAATTTGTACCATCTGCCATAGCAAATGTATTTGGTCTTAAACCCATTCTGCCTAGAGTGTCTGAATCTGGTTCTGCTGCTAAAGGTGGTAAAGCAATTACATCAGTAAACTTTCTAGACGTCATAACTTGCAATACATTATCTGAAATAGGATCATTATAGAAAGTTTTACCAGTATCTTCATTGTGTAGCATTCTTTCACCGGCAGTGTTATCTATAGTTAGTTCACTATCTATTGTCCATTCAGGAGGAGAATAATTTATATCGTCATATACGTATACGTTACCTCCTGAAGAAGAATTAAACCCTGTTGTATTGCTTACATAATGTAAATATCGACCAACATCTGGCTTAAAGAAAATATCTGACCAATATGATCCTTGTTGACTATGAGCACCGTATCCATATCTAACAGGACCTCTAAATTTTAACGTATCAGAATCTGAAGCTAAATCCCAAGAAATTTCTGTGTCTGAATCTAACGTGTGAGTTGAATCGTTCATTTGAGAACAATATGCTACAATTGAGTCACCTTTACGTCTAATGAATAATTTAGAACCGTGTGGAGATGTGTTCCATGGAGATGTCGCTATTGGTGCAGAAGATGATTTATTAACTAACAATCTGTTATCATCTTGATTATAATTATATACCAAACACCAAGTTACGTTAGGTCCACCTTGAGATGTAAGTGGAAAACCACCATGGGTTCTAACTAATGATAAAGTATGTTCTCTATAACCAACTTCACCAAAACGACCTTCTGTTACAAAACCGACAATTGAAATAATAGAATCATCGTCACCCGTATCGGCAATTCCACTATATGGCGCGTTAACAATAGAGTTAAATGTAAAATCATCATAAGTGTCTGGAGAAATAAATCCACAAAACGTGGTTGTATTAGCTGTAGTATAAATTACATCATTGACAGCGTCAAAGGCCCAACTGTTCTGTTCACTAGCATTAGCAGGGTAGGTAAACGTACCTGGAGTACCACCACCATTCCATCTATGAGATATTCTATACCATGTATTAAACACTTGAGCTTTAGTTACGGTGTCTCCTAATGCTCTAGTAAATTCCTTGGAAGTATCTACTACTTTATCACTGGTAAATACTAACGATCTAGTTTGAAGAGAGTTAGTTTTGTTTACTTTAACTGATGATCGATTACCTGTTAAAGATATATCTCTAAATTGACTAACAGGATAGAAATCATAGTTACCGTAACCTAGTTGAAGATTATCTGTAGTATTATAAGTACTATTTTGTCTACCTAAAGCTGTCATTTGATCAAGAGTTTTTAAAGTAGCGTTTGTAGGACTTCCTCCATCGAAATAATAATTAGGAGATCTTCTCATTGCACTTAGAGTTGAATCATAACCTGTTACAGCTATATACAATCTATTATCACTGTCTCTGCCTTGATGTACTACAGTTGGATAAGCTGAATCAAATGTACCACCAGTTAATCCAGGCACTATGATACTACCACCACTTCCACCAGTAGCACCACCATGAAAGCTAGCAAGAGTAATATTACCGCTAAAATGCTGGTTTCTATAACCACCATAAGGACTGCCGGCAGATGAAGTACCGTTTTGTATATTATCTAAACGAGCTTGTGCATAGAAATAACCAATCATTGATAAATTGTTTACTCTACCACCCAATGTACCTAAATACGTTCTGCTAGCTTCAGCAGATGCACTAGTAGGAAACATTGAGAAACCTGTAAATCCAAAACCTGCTATCTTATAAGATATTTCGAACTCGCCAGGCAAACCATTTGGATAGATAGTATTACCTTCTTTAAACACATTAGTACTATTACCACCAGGACCAGTATCTGCTGTTAAGTTAAGTGATGGAGCATATACTCCTGATAACCCAGAATTGCCAAACCCATCAGATGTTAATCCAAAATAACCTACAGTTCCTTCACCACCTGTTATGTTACCTTCAGGACCAAACAAAACAGTTAAATCAGAATCACCAAAAGGTACAACAATTTCAGAATCAGGTGGATCTTCGCCAATAACATATACATCACCACGTTGACCTATAAACCATGAATATTCAGACTTAACTGGTGTTTCTAAAATTGTACTCCTTACACCATCAGAGTCTAATGTATACCATGTTTCATTTTCTAATAGTAAGTTAAAGAATACATCAGAGTCAATAGCTATTAGTTTTCTACCTCTATAGATAATACCATCTGAATCATTAAACTTAAATCTATCTGTAGTTATTAGTCTATCTATTTCAGTTTGTTCTGAGTCATTAGATATATGTACAATACCTTGCGATTGTAAATCTTTAACTCTTAAAGTAGGAAACTTGCTATCTGTAGTTGCTTTAAATCTACTAATTACTAATTCTGAATCATCTGTAAAAGATGTGAAGGTAGAATAATACATAATACCTTCGGAATCGTTTATGTAAATTAAACTAGTTTTTCTAGCATTATCAATTTTAGTAGAGTCTGTTTCTAAACCTGTAAGATTAATTAAAGACCATTTTTGTTCTGAATCACCTATGTTACCTGTATCGTCACCATTCATAGGTAACAATTGTCTAGTCTTAACTATAGGAGAATTAAGAGCAACTAAATCTATATTACTTATAATAGAGCCTAGCTCAACTTGTTGGTCTGAATCTTCTTTAAGAGAAGTAATATGATAATCACCAAACTCGTTTCTAATTTCAGAATCTGTTTCTAATACAGCACTTACTATTTCAGCTAACTCTCTTGCTCTATCAGAATCACCTCCAGGTGTTAATCCAGATAATGCTTCAATAGCAGTAGTAACTATTTCTTGTCTAATGTCAGAATCAGATTGAAGTCTGTTACTGTATATTTCAACAGCTCTTCTAGATAGATCAGAATCTTCTTCACACGCTTTTAAAAATTGGTCAGCAAATAAATTATTAATATCTGAGTCTTGTTGTAGCGCTCTTAAAATATTAGTAGTTAGTTTATATCTTTCAAAACTATCATAACTTATCCATCTGTTAAAATGAGATTTTAAAAACGAATAAACGTTTACATGTCTTATGGTACCATCTGAATCTGAAACTGGTAAAGAATAATAACGTCTGTTAAACCCAGAAGTTATTTCATCATCTGTATCGTCTATACCACCATTATTAGATTGAGAATATAACCATTTTCTTAAAGGCTCGTAAACTCTTGCTGTAGCTACATTTCTTGTTATTCCGTTCCAACTATTAGAACCATCACCATCAGAGTCGTGTCTAAAAGAATCAGAATCAAAATAAGAAACTATTCCGTTGTCTAAAATATCTTTATAGATTTGTACAGCATAATCAAACACACTATCATTCATAGCGTCTGAATCAAAAGGCGTATGACCGTTTTTATCTAACAGCTCTACAATTTTACACTTTGTTATTAACGAGTAAAATGAATAAAGATCAAATCGTTGTGCTTGGTTTCTATAATGAAATTTACCTGGCATAATAACCTCTTAAAGTAATGAGAAGTATAGCCATTGTCCACCATCCCAGAACACTGGATAAGGAGTAGCTCCTCCAATAGAACCTGGATCCCAAATTACACCATCAGCAACAGCAATAGTGCCAGGACGCAAACCTTCTCTTCCTAATGTATCTGAATCTGGAACACCTGTTATAGATTCAATCACTATAACATCAGAGAAAGACCTTGCGGTACCTATT
>Ga0181380_1000064_pt1 | contig 40853 bp, 38 predicted proteins | sample 3SPOviralmetaG_FD_130116 | JGI IMG/M metagenome (GOLD analysis project Ga0181380, IMG submission 130116) | Marine viral communities from the oligotrophic San Pedro Time Series (SPOT) site, San Pedro Channel, CA, USA - 3 SPOT_SRF_2009-08-19 | ecosystem: Environmental > Aquatic > Marine > Strait... | reverse complement strand
TAATGTATTCTAGAAATCCATTTGCTGGGACTCATAATAATGTTCCGTTTAGAAAAGCATATAAAGCCAATACCTTTAACAACATAATTAGACTAACTGTCGATCAAGCAAATTCATTTAGCAACGGCGAAGTTATTACGTCCTTAGATAAGCAATATTTTGGAACACTAGTGACACAATCAGCTAATACGTTATCTATTGTTGGGACTAAGTTTCCTTCAAATATTACTGTTCGTGGAAATGTTTCGGAAAGTTCTGCTAATGTTTTAGTTTCTGAGGTTTCAAATTCTTATGTTGATGGATTGTACGGTCATTTATTGTATATAAATAACATATTGAAGGTGTCTAAAACAGATACAAGCAATGTAGAATTTAAAATCGTAGTCAAGGTTTAAGATGTCAGATATCAGAACAAATCTAAACAATGCTCCTTATTTTGACGATTATTTGGAAAATAAGAAGTTTTATAAAATTCTCTTTAAGCCCAGCACTGCTGTGCAAGCGAGAGAGCTTTCTCAGCTTCAAACAATGTTGCAAAAGCAAATCAATAGATTTGGATCTCATGTTTTTAAAAATGGATCAATTGTTGATGGCGTTAATCCAAATGTTATTGATGCAGCACATGTTGTAAGAGTTAAAAACTCTTACACGAATAATAACGTTGTTGATTTAGACGCAATTTTAAATTCGTCAAATAATCTTTACTTGGTGTCTCAGTCTAGTGAGGTCGAAGCTAAAGTTATTACAATACGAGATGGTTCTCAGGCAGAAGCACCAAATACTAAAAGACTATACGTAATATACACCAACGCTGATGACACAAACAGCAAAACTGCCGTTGGAAATCTTTCTATTATAGAAAACTCTAATACTGTCACAGGTTCAGGAACGTCCTTTAATAGTTATGCTGTTGGTGATTACTTTAGTATATTTGAAACTCCTAAAAAGAGAAGAGTATCTTTTCAAGCAAAGATTGATAATATTGCTAACAATACTTCGTTAACGTTAAATAGAAAGTTAAATTTTGCTAACAGTAGTATCTCTTCTAACAACTTCACTATCCATAGAAACCTGACTGCGTTTGGAGTTTTAGGTACAGCCGATTCTCCAGAAGTTTTAGATGTAATTGACAGGACTGTTAAAAATTCTCAAGCAAATTCTGTTAACACTTCTGTTTCTTCCAATACCTTCTTACTTGGATTTTCAGTCGCTAACACAGATTCTCTCAACGTTTTTGTAAATGGTCAGCAGCAGACGCCTACAGTAGATTTCACACCTAACACCACTCACGTTTCTATGAAATTTGACTTGACTAACGGCGAAGAAATAACGTTCGTAGAGCAATTAAATACTGTAAAATTCTCTGGATTGCAGGCTTTTAAATCAGCATCTGTATCCACGTCACAAAGAGCTACTGTTGCGTCTAATCAAGAGGGTGTTGTTTTCCATAAGGGCCAATTCCTAAACATAGACCCCGGATTTATTGTCGTATCTGACAACATTGAAGGAGCTAACAATTCGATAGTTGCAATCGACGCTAACGAATCGATAGTAAACTTTAAATCTGATACTTCCCTATTGGACAATGCGTCTGGCTTTTCTAATGAAGTTGCACCGGGCGCAGATAGATTAAAAATTGATCCATTGATGGTGTCTGCTAACACCTCAAGTGTTGATAATCAAGAAGCAGTAGCAGTATTAATTAACTTTAATAAAGAAGGTGATGTTTTATCTGAAAACCGTGATCCTCAGTACAATATTCTTGGAGAACAGTTAGCAACGATAAACACTGATCATGCTGGAAGCTTTACTGTAAATAGATTTATGGTCGATACTGAGGCTGTGTCATCCAACAATGAACTTGTTAATATTGTTGTTGATCCGGGTTTAGGTTACGTTAATGGATTTAAGGTAGAGTTATTATCTCCGCTATCTGATACAATTCAAAGAGGCACCAATACTCTACAAAGAGATGATTTTGAGTTAAATATTAATTATGGAAATTATGTAAGAGTTAAGGAATTTAACGGAAGCTTTGCACCTTACGATAGAGTTTCATTTGTTCATAATGGATCTAATGAAGGGTACTCTCCAGCATCTAACGTTACTTTCTTGACAAGCCTTACATCCTTCATTCCATCATCAGCGAATAATGTAGGAAAGGCTTACGTTAAATCTGTAGAGCTTGAGTCTGGCACACCGGGTTCTTCGGAAGCTGTTTATAGGGTGCATTTATTTGGTTTAGAGCAGTCTGCTAACGATTCTATTCAGAATGCTAGAACTATCGTCACTAATGATACTGTTAAGGGTGGAGCAGACATTATTGTTAACGATAGTAATAATGCTGTTATTTCTAATATAGATGTTATTCCAATTGACGGATTTGGCGAGGCTGGTGTCCGTTCATACACGGATAGTACCAGCACTTATGACAACAATTTTACAGTAAGAAAGTTTGCTTCAGTTACTGATACTCTTAACGCAAACGGATTCTTAGTTATTGATGTTGATGATGAGACGGATCTTTCAGGCAACAATTCAATTGGATCTTACGTAACATCTGAAGTCAATAACTTAGTTATTACAAACGTAGGGAGTGAGATATCTTGTAGCTCTACGGGAACAACAACGGCTTCTGGTAATGTAGTTACTCATGCTGCTGGTCTTTCGGGCAAGATTCATGTTGGAGATATTGTTCAGATCGATAGTAGCAACAAAACTATTGTCACAAAGATTAACTCTACTACTGAATTTCAAACCAAAGATGTCCTTTCGGATGGTAGTGGTACACTTAAAAAGATCTTCCCCGTAGGTAAAACGTTTGCCGTAGATTCAGCTATGGTTAATACTAATCAAGTTGATAATACAATAAATATTCAAATTCCGTTATTAGATTCTGGCAACTTTACTGGAACTACAACGGTAAGAACATCGTATGATTTTAATGGCTTTGACTACAAGCCTTTCGGTAAAGATGTAAAAAAGAGCCTCTACAGAAGAATTAACACTGCTAATAATTCGGCAAACTCAGTTGGTCCTTGGGATCTGGGTGTAGTGGACATACATAAGATTACTGGCGTTTGGGTTCTGGCTAACAAGAATAATGGTAACGCTAACGATACCTTTACATCTTCTGATCTTTCTGATTCGACTAATAAAATTAATGGCGACTTTTTTGAGTACGATTCGGGTCAAAGAGATCACTTTTATGATTATGCTTCGTTAAATCTTACTACAAGAGGGAGATTTAAAAATATAGTTACAGCCAATAATACTTTGGTGGTAAAGTTAGATGCATTTGTCTTGGATGCAAATGATGGTGAGGGATACTTAACAGTAGATTCATATCCAACCACTACATCTGTGTCAGCCAATACAACAAATATTAAGTTTGAAGAAATACCTACGTATATTACTTCTAGTGGTGAAAAAATTCATCTTAGAGATGTAGTTGATTATAGACCAAGACTTAACAATAAAGAGCAAACCAATTTATTGACTGGTGTTGCCAATACATCTTTCATTGATATATCTAATATCAAAGATAAGGATTCCGCTAAAGGATCCGGAAACAGTAAAAACTCATTTTTAATTTTCAAAAATGATTCTGAGTTTGTTTCTGATTATAAAATTAATCTACCAAAACAAGCAGACGTTTATCTTGGTGAGAGTGGAACATTAACTGTTTCAGTTTCTAATAATAGCTCTTCTCCTGCTCCAGAAGTTCCTAAAGCTATGCGGATTGGTTCTGTAAACATTCCTCCGTACCCATCTTTGACTAGGGAAGAGGCTACTGCTGCAAGAAATATTTACAGTGGCGATAAAATAAAAGATGTTAGGACTGAATTTAACGTCAGTGATTACAGAATCACTGTAGATCAACTTAATATTAGAAGATATACGATGAAAGATATTGGTACTCTCGATCAGAGAATTACCAATCTTGAATATTATACGTCTTTAAACTCTTTAGAGTCTGAAGCTTTCAATAAGCAATTTAAAAATTCAAATGGTATTGAAAGATTTAAAAACGGTATATTTGTAGAACCATTTAATTCACATCAATTTGGTGCTACTGATAACAGTGAATATCAAGTATCTATTGACAGAGACCTTAAGCAATTTAGACCTAGTTTTTCTGAGGTTTTAGTTGATAAATTTACGCCAGAAGTGGTTTCTGGAAACATTGGTGTGTTTGGTCATAGGATTATGTACAACCACACTGAGGAAGAATATTTAAAACAGGGAAAGGCAACCAAGGTAAGACCAGCAGCACCTGTTTCTATAAGATTTAGTGGCACATTAAGCTTGTTCCCAGAATATGATTCTGGCGCTGATACCGAAAATGTTGGTAGTGTAATAATAAATCCAGACGAAGAGCCACCTGTAAGAGCTGGGACAAGAACTAGTGGATTTGGCAATTGGAGAACAACTAGACGAAACCGAATATTCACTGGTCAAAGTGTCACAAGACAAACTAGAGTTAGCGTAACAACTAGAATTTCAGTAGAAGAAACTTATGAATCCGTAGGATCTAGAATTGTTGACGCTACTGCTGTCCCGTTCATTAGAGAAATGCCTATTAGATTTAGGGCTGAAGGATTAAGACCTAACGAGCAACATTCTGTTTTCTTTAATGATATAAATGTTAACGAGCATGTTATTCCAGCAAAATATATACTTTCTGCAGGTAGCACGATTGGTTTTGATAGTGCAAATATTGAACACATAATTAACGATAAAAAGTTGCCCGATGGTATCGTTAACGACAAAACAATATCAGAACAAATATCTTCTAACTCTGACACAGCACACCTTCATTTCCTCTCTACAGGCGAAAGAGGAACCCCACTTGTTTCTAGTAAAAACGGTTCTTTAGCCGGAACCTTTTTTGTCCCTAAAGAAAAGTTCTTACAGGGCGACAGAAACTTTCTTGTAGCTGATGTTGAAGATTTAAAAACTGAGTCTGATGCTATTCTTTCTTCTGCATCAAAGATGTTCTTTTCCAATAGAATTGGTGTAAAAAAGGAAGAGTTGCTTGAAAAGAACTTTGAAGTAACAACAGAAGTTACAAGAAGGTTACAACGAAGAACACTTGTTAGTGAAGCACCTCCAATATTTGGTCGGCCAAGAGATCCTATTGCTCAGACCTTCTACATTAGGGGTGATGAAAACTTTAGTGAAGATGGTGTGTTTGTATCATCTCTTGATGTATTCTTTAAAAGAAAGTCAACGAAGAACGGAATCAGAGTTTTTGTGTGTGAAATGGAAAATGGATATCCAAACACGTCAAAGGTTTACGGAGCTTCCGATATAGTCTTGCCACCAGCAAGAGTAAACGTATCAGATAATGCTTCTGCTAAAACTAATTTTAAGTTTTCGTATCCTATTTTCTTAAAAAAGAATAGAGGTTATGCGTTTGTAATCAAACCATTAATGGACGATCCTGACTATGACGTTTACTTCTCACAGTTAGGTGGCACTGATATAACGACAGGAACAGCCGTAAATTCTCAGCCATATGAAGGCGTAGCTTTCTTAGGTGCCAATCAAGATACTTGGTCCGCTCTTCAAGATGAGGATATTAAGTTCACGCTCAATAGAGCGATTTTTGAAACGGGTTCCGCTCAAGTTAGAATGATCCCTAGAAACTCAGACAATGGTGAATTCGAAGACGTAACGTTCTTTAACAATAAAACAAATGTCCAAGTTGGTGATGTTGTTTATGGAATGACTAATGCTAATAACGATCCAAATCTGACAGTATCTAATGTTAATACTGCGATATCTGGTATTGTTACCAAAATGGATAATATTAATAATATCTTAACGGTAGCACCATCTACAGGGAACTTTACAACTTCATCTACTAAAACGTTTAACACTACAAGACTTGATGGATCAGTAAAGGCAACCACTAAGCATAAAATTGCTTTCTATAGACCTAGAGATTTCTTAACTGAGACTGAAACCCTTAATATAGATAGATTTGTTGGAACATCTTTCATGTCATTGGAAGATCATGAATATAGTGTAATTGTTCCTCAGTTTACAACTCAATCATATAGTAAGTCATCTATCGATTTTGATTTTGTTTACAATATTTCTAACACTTCTTCTAAATCATTTAGCATTCCTAATGAAGAAGAGTACGAACATACAGATAACCCACTAGTTCTTAGATCAAAGACTAATGAAAATCTTAAATTAGGATCAGCTACTGGTAGTTCTTCTTTCTTAGTTAACATTAATATGAATAATGCCACTGATAAGACTTCTCCTATGATAGATACTAGAAGAACGTTGCTTACAGCAGTTGGTAATTTGACTATATCGCCCGACCAAAGCGCTAACAGCTTCATTGATGGGTCATCAGTAAGTACAGAAACAACCGCAAGCATATACAGTGAGATGTTCCCCGGATTGGGCGAGACGAATGTTCGTTACATTTCCCAACCAATTACGTTGGCTGATGGTCAGGACGCTGAAGATCTTAGAGTTATAGTTTCTGGATTCAAGCCGCCAAGAGCTAAGATTTATGTATTTGGTAGATTTGTTAATCAGTATGATAGTTTAGATCAAACCTTGTTTACACCTCTTAAGGATTTAACACCTGAAATAAATTCGAATAGAAATGATAGAGAAGATATCAAAGAGTTTGAATTTAGAATGTTTACAAGAGATGAGATTAACAATACCGAGTGGGTTAAGATAATTAACGATTCTACTGGTTCTGATTATGCGTTTAAGCATACTAACAAGTATACGGCAAACAGCTTGATGGCTACAGATTCTACTACGGGTGTAGCTAGTTACTTCAGAGATGGAACAACGTATGATACGTATAAGATTTTCCAGATTAAAGTAGTAACGTATGCGACCATAGATTCACCAGTAGGGTATGGAACAAAAAATTCCTCTAATCCTGCTATCATTGAAAACATAAGAGCAATAGCGTTGCAGGTGTAGTATGGAATTAAATAATTCTAAAAGAGATGTTAAAAGCAACGCTGTTATAAATGTAGATAATACATCTCTTTCTGCATATAAAGTTGCAAGAAATAGAGACAATAAAATAAATAGTTATATCCAAAAGGTTGATGATCTTAACGAGGATGTAAAAGAAATTAAACACTTGTTAAAGGCGCTTGTAGATGGCAGTAAACGTATCTAATACAACCACGACAAATACATTTGAGTATTGGAGGCTTAGAACTAATCAGATGGCTAATCTGTTTAGGGAGAAGGCTGTCACTACTAACTCAAATACTGCACCGGGAAGTGCCTCTGTAACAGGAACTCTGTCAGGTAGCAATTTAAAGGCGAATGGAACAACTCAGTCCACTAGCATTACAACTGGTTCACTTCAGTCAAAAGGTGGTCTAGGTGTCTCAAGAAATGCTCATATCGGTGGAAAACTAGTTGTTACTGGAATTAGTAACACGGCTAACTTAAATGTCGCTGGGACGGCTACAGCAACATTATTTTCTGGCAATGGATCTTCTTTAACTTCTGTAGATGCAGAAACTATTGATGGAAAAGATTCTACCGACTTTGTTTCTAACACGTTTGCCGTAGCTACGTTTACTTCGAACAATTATATTCAATCAGACACTTTTAAAACTGATTTAGGTGTCGTGTCTAACAACTACGTTCAAGGAAGATACACTTCTAACAACTTTGCTAAATCTACATTTACTTCGAACAATTACGTTGAGGGAAGATTTACTTCTAACAACTATGTGCAAAGTAGGTTTACCTCTAACAACTACGTATCGACAAGAGTTGGACTTAGAGCTACTAACACTTACGTAAAATCTACTTTTACGTCTAACAATTATGTGCAAAATAGATTTGGATCTAACAACTATATTAAAAATACCTTTGTTTCCAACAGCTTTGTTGCAGACAGTTTTCTTAGATCAGACACTACGGATACAGTAACAGGCGTATTAACCTTTTCTGCGGAGACTAAGTTTACATCTATTGCCAATGCTGCAACTGGTAATATCAGTCTTCCAAATACAGCTAATATTTCTATAGCAGGTATGGATTCTAATTCTAACAGATATATTAGAGTTAATGGTGATGGAACATCTCTAGTCTTTAGTGACTCCTCTATTGCTAACACTGGTGATATTGGCGACATCCAGATCAACTACGGAAGCATTTCTAACGCTGACGTTTTGGTTTACGATGAAAATACTCAGAAGTTTGTTAACCGACCTAGATCTCTCATTGATGTAACCTCTGTGGATGATATCGATGATGTTAATATAGTTAAGTCTAAAGGCGACCTTTTAGTAAGAGTTGTGAACACAACTGACGGCACCACATTTTCAGGAACGTCTAACGGTTTTATTACTGGTAGACTCGATTCGATGAACGAGACTGAGCTTACTGGATTGACGGCAAATGCTGTATCCTTCACTTCAACATCAAACTCATTCGTTCAAGTATTCGTTAATGGTGTCAGACTTGGAAATGCAGATTTTGTCACTACGACATCTCAAGTCAAGTTAATTGATGAATTAGTAGCAACAGATGTTATCTCCATTGTTGAATTTAATCCTCACGCATTTTCCGTGGGCGACGGCACCCCTTCGGATCTCAATCAACTAAACTACTCTGACTTACGTTTGAAAACGAGTATAGAGCCTTACACAGCATCTTCTACAATTCTAGATGTAGAAACATACACGTACCAGTGGAAAGACACTGTTAGGTTTAATAATAGAACAGAGATTGGTTTTATAGCTCAAGACCTAGAGAAGTATGTTCCTGAACTTGTAGTCGAGAATGAAACGGGTGAAAAGATGGTAGACTATGGAAAGATGACTACAGTTCTTCTCTCTACTATCAAACAGTTAAATAAGAGAGTGGAAGCTTTAGAGAGTAAAACATTCTGCACTTGTCCGGAGGAATAAATGGCTACTCCAACATCAAACACAGACTTTAAAGAATACTGTTTGAGAAAACTAGGTAAGGGAGTAATTGAAATCAACGTGAGCACGGCTCAAGTTGATGATAGAGTTGATGAGGCAATTAACTTCTACCAAGACTATCATTTCGATGGAACTGAAAGAACATTCTATAAAAAGCAAATAACACAAACAGACAAAGATAATAAGTATATCACGTTACCAGACAATATTATTGGCGCAATTAATATGTTTGATATTGGTGATGCTGACAATACTAATAATCTTTTCAACGTGCGTTATCAGATCGCTTTGAATGATTTGTATACTCTTACATCTCAATCTTTAGTTCCCTACTATATGGCCTTCCAGCATTTAGCACTGTACGAACAGATCTTAGTGGGAAAGCAACCGATAAGATATAACAGACATAAAAATCATTTTCATATTGATATGGACTGGAATAAACTGGCTGTTGATCAATATCTTCTCGTAGAAGCTTATCAGGTGATCGATCCTGATGAGTTTACAAAGATGTATGGTGATTATTGGCTCCAACGTTATGCAACTTCACTTATAAAAATTCAATGGGGTGAAAATCTCAAGAAGTTCCAAGGTATGCAAATGCCCGGTGGCATGGTTATGGACGGAATGTCTATATACAATGAGGGACTACGAGACAAGGAGCAGTTGGAAATGGAAATGAGAACATCATACTCTCTTCCAGTCGCTGATATGATTGGCTAATGACAAGAAATGCATATTTCAACCAATACACAACATCAACAGAGCAAAACCTTCACGAAGATCTGATTATAGAAAGCATTCAGATCTTCGGTTTTGATATTGATTACATGCCTAGAGTGTCTTTGGGTACTGACTCTGTTTACACAGAATATACAAGCTCTGCGTTTATAGACGCTATACCTGTTGAGATGTACGTAAAGAATGTTTTAGGCTTTGAAGGAGAAGGTGATTTTGTTTCTAGGTTTGGTTTAGAGCTTAGAGACCAAGTTACCTTTACAATTGCTCAAAAAAGGTTTGATCAAGAAATAGCCAATGCATCTTTTGTTAGTACATATTCTGCAGCAAATGTAGCGATATCAAACAATGTCTATACTGATCAAGCTATTACGATTTCCAGACCAAGAGAGGGGGATCTTCTTTATTTTGGTTTATCAAATACTTTTTTTGAGATTAAATTTGTTGAACATGAGCAGATCTTTTATCCTCTAGGGAAGTTGCAGACGTTTGATCTTAGATGTGAAAAATATGAGTATTCAGGCGAAGTGTTTTCAACTGGTAATACTACCTTAGACGGTTATATGTCTAGTCTTTCGTTGGGAGTGGTTGCTGGTAATACGGCTTCTGGTGCAAATAATGTTCCGGGTGCCATTAATTTTGATATTCAGCAAGAGTTCGATCAAATCGTTGACTTTACAGAAAACGACCCATTTGCAAGTGGACAATACTAATGCTTGGACATAATTTTTTTCACGATTTAATAAGAAAATATGTTGCCACTTTTGGTACTTTATTTAATGACATCAAATTAAAGAGGCTTAATAGACTCGGTGAGGTTATATCCACAATAGAAGTTCCTTTGACATATGGTCCAAGAGAAAAATTTGTCACAAGATTGCAAGAAGATCCTGATTTAAGTGCTCAAGTTGGTATGACACTTCCTAGAATATCCTTTGAGATTGTTAGAATGGGATTTGATCCCAGTAGACAACTTCCCTCAACTAACAAGATTATCAGCAAATCTCAGCCAAATAAAGCTAAGACAATATTCTCATACGTACCATATGACATTCAATTTTCGTTGAATGTTTATACTTCGACAAACGAGGACGGCGTAAGAATAGTAGAACAAATTCTACCTTTCTTTATTCCACAGTTTACGCCAACTGTAGAGCTAATCAGTGATCCAGAAATTAAGATGGATCTGCCGATTATCCTAAATGGCGTGACAACTCAGGACTTATATGACGGTTCTTTTGAGCAGAGAAGAGTTTTAGTTCATACTATGGACTTTATTATGAAAGCATATATGATTGGTCCTATTATTGAGAAACCTCTCATTCTTTTTGCCAATACCAATCTTAGAATTGATGGGTTTACTGCAAATATTGGAAGTGCAGACACAAGTGTAGAAAGCTTTCAAATCAGTCCGGGTCAGTTGGCAAATGGTCTTCCTACGAGCAATGGTTCTTTAACTGTTGCTGCAAATACAATCCTACCAAATACAAACTTTGGTTTTATCACAAAGTTTTCTTCGTCAGTAACAGCAAATGATTCAATTATATCGCTATGAATAAAAAAGATTTAAATGAAGTTCTCAATATAGAGGACAGTGTGCAGCAAATAGTTCAGCCCTTAGAGGGTGACGATGATGATCAAATTGATAGAGATTATGAATATACTAGAACTAATCTCTACAATATCATTGAAAGAGGAACTGAAGCATTAGAAGAAGTATTGGAAGTTGCAAAACAATCTCAACAGCCTAGAGCTTTTGAAGTTGTTTCAACGCTTGTTAAGACCATCTCTGATGCAAACAAAGATCTGTTAGAGCTTAAAAATAAACAGAAGTCCTTAAAGGGTGAGAAAAGCAAACCTAAAAATGTAACCAATGCATTGTTTGTAGGTAGCACCGCTGATCTTCAGAAGATGATCAAGGACATGAAGAAATGAGTGAAGAAAAAAAGAACGCTTATCTCGGCAATATGAACCTTAAAAGGTCTAATGTCGATGTTGAATACACTCAAGAAGAAATGCAAGAGTTTATTAAATGTGCGCAAGATCCTATTTACTTTTTTGAAAAATATATCAAAATTGTAAACGTTGATCAGGGTCTTGTTCTTTTTGAGCCTTATAAATTTCAAAAAGAAATTATTGATTTAGCAGTAGAAGAACGATTTGTAATTTGTAAGATGCCAAGACAGTCGGGTAAGACGACTACGATTGCTGCTCTTCTTTTGTGGTATGTTCTCTTTAACGATAGTTTTAACATTGCTATTCTTGCCAACAAGATGGCACAGTCGAGAGAAATTCTTTCTCGTATTCAGCTTGCTTATGAACACTTACCCAAGTGGCTCCAGCAGGGCGTGCTGGAGTGGAATAAAGGTAACATTGAGCTAGAGAATGGATCAAAGATTCTTGCCTCTGCTACGTCCTCCTCTGCCGTTCGTGGTGGGTCTTTCAACCTCATCTACATGGATGAGCTTGCATTCGTATCACCAAACATTCAAGAAGAGTTTTTTGCCTCGGTTTATCCCACAATTTCATCTGGTAAAACATCTAAAATTTTAATTACATCCACACCAAATGGTTTGGATATGTTTTACAGAATCTGGTCTGATGCAGAACAACAGAAAAACTCTTACAAAAGAGTAGAGGTTAACTGGTGGGATGTTCCGGGAAGAGACGAAAAGTTTAAGCAAGAAACAATTGCTAACACTTCCGAAGAACAATGGCGAGTTGAGTTTGAATGTGAGTTCTTAGGTTCTCAATTCACTCTTATTGATCCAAAGTTTCTTAGACAGATGTATCCTGATAAGCCTGTGACATTCAATGACAGGACAGCAATTTATCAAGAACCAGAGTCAAATAAAATTTATGTTATGACTTGTGATGTGGCTAGAGGTGTCAACTTAGATTACTCTGCAGTATCCGTTATTGACGTTTCTCAAGTGCCATATAGATTGGTCGCACGCTTTAAAGCAAACAACGTTACTGTGCAAGAGTTTCCAAAGATAATATATGAATTGGGAATGAAGTACAACGAAGCCTTCTGTATGATTGAAATTAATGATGTTGGTCAACAGGTTGCAGACATTCTGGAAAGAGATCTAGAATACGAAAACATGGTAACAACATCATTCAAAGGTAGAGACGGAGTAAAGATTAGTTCTGGTTTTGGTGGTGTTCATATGGTCAATGGACTTAGAACAACTCTTAAAACTAAGAAAATTGGTTGCTCTAACCTTAAGACTCTTATTGAAAATAAAAAACTAATTGCTAATGATTTTGAAGTTATTAGCGAGCTTTCCACATTTATATCTAACGGACAGTCATTTGCTGCTGACAAAGGAAAGAATGACGATATCGTTATGACTTTGGTTATGTTTGGATGGATGACTACACAGGATTATTTCAAAAACCTCACGGATACCGATTACGTTCAAAGTCTTTTACAAGAAAGAAAAGAAGAAATGGACTCTATGCTTCCGTTTGGATTTATCAATTCGGGCGATGGGTATGAAGATGATGGGTTAGTTCTTTAACAAACATTCGGATTTAATAAATATGAGTGCAGTTTCTTATTTAAGGAGAATACGATGGCATTTTTAGTAAGTCCGGGAATTCAGGTCAGAGAATTTGACCTAACTACTGTCGTCCCAGCAGTAGCGACCACAGAGGGGGCAATCGCAGGTGCCTTTTCTTGGGGTCCAGTAGAAGAGAGAGTATTAGTTGGCAGTGAGAAAGAATTAGTAGATAAGTTTGGCGAACCTACAGATTCTAACTTTGAGACTTTCTTTACGGCAGCTTCTTTCTTAGCATATGGTAATCAACTTTACGTTTCCAGAGCAATTGATAGCACAGCTTTCAATGCTACTGCAAATGTTGGTGTTGTAGCTAATACATTAGTCAGAAATGACGACCATTATGAATCATTAACGTTTGGAGATACAGATCTTTTGTACATTGCAAAGTATGCGGGTACAAGAGGTAATGATCTTCAAATTTCTGTTTGTGATTCTGCAGATGCATATTCTAATAACCACACAAACTCTGACTCTGATACGTCGGTAGCTCTTAAGATTGTAGCTGGCTCTAATACAGCAAATCTTGACATTACTAATAACGTTGATGGCTTTGCAACAGCAAACTCTGAGATGGTTACTATTAAAGGCAAGTTAAATGTTGGTGATTTGTTAGAGGTTGGTAACACAACTCTTGGTGTACAATTCTTAAGAATTGAAAATATTGGTGATTCTAGTAGAATTGGCACTTCCAATACATTTACGTCTACGATTCGTCTTTCCGAAAGGGTAGCACTGATCGATAATATTACTATGGATACGGTAAAGAGAAGATGGGGTTACTTCAACCTGTTCGACTCTGCGCCAAACACTTCGGATTACGTTGCTGCAAGAAATAATTCTGGCGATGCAGCAGGTGATGAGATGCACGTAGTTGTTGTTGACGAAGACGGTGGTATTACGGGTCAGAAGAGAACTGTGCTGGAACTCTACTCTAATATGTCTAGAGCGACTGATGCTAAGACGGCAGATGGTTCAACAAACTACTACAAGAATATCTTAAACAATCAATCCGAGTGGGTATGGTGGGCTAATGATAGATCAAATGCTGCTTCGGCGGCTGCTGATAGTATTGCAGCTTCTACAAATGAAGATCCTCTGTACTTGTCCTTTACACAAGGAACAGGCGAAGGTGATGAAAGTACTATTTCTCTAGGGTCACTCCAGTCAGCGGCTGATTTCTTCGTAGATCCAGAAAAAGTTGATGTTTCTATTATGATGCAAGGTAAGGCTAGAGGTGGTACACATGGTACTACGTTTGCTAACTACCTCATCGATAACATAGCAGAAAAAAGACTTGATTGTGTTGTAACAGTTTCTCCCGAAAGAGCAGATGTTGTTAATAACAGAATTGATCCACTTAATGATGTAACAGCATTTAGAAACTCTTTAAGAGCGTCTTCTTACGGTGTTATGGATTCAGGTTACAAGTACATGTATGACAAGTACAATGATGTCTTTAGATATATTCCGTTGAATGGTGATATTGCTGGTCTTATGGTCAGAACAGACAATCAGAGAGAGGCTTGGTATTCACCTGCTGGATTTAATCGTGGTGAGGTTAAGAATGTAACAAAACTTGCTTACAATCCTGATCAAGCTGATAGAGATGTTCTCTACAGAGCAGATGTCAATCCAGTTGTTAAGTTTAAGAACCAAGGTAATATCCTGTTTGGTGATAAGACACTTCTTTGCAAGCCTTCTGCATTCAGCAGAATTAATGTTAGAAGATTGTTCATCGTTCTGGAGAAAGCAATTTCAACGGCTTCTAAGTTTACCTTGTTCGAACTGAACGATGAATTCACAAGAGCGCAGTTTGTATCTATGGTAGAGCCTTTCTTAAGAACGGTTCAAGGTCGTAGAGGCATTACGGACTTTAGAGTGGTTTGTGATGAAACTAACAACACTCCTGAAGTCGTTGATAGAAATGAATTCGTTGGCGACATCTACATTAAACCAGCAAGATCTATTAACTTCATTAGACTCAACTTCGTGGCAGTAAGAACCGGAGTAGCGTTTGAAGAAGTTGTAGGCAGATTCGGAGGTTAAAATAAATGGCTTTTAATATTAACTCTTTTAGAGAAGAACTTGAGTTTGGTGGGGCAAGAGCCTCACTATTCTCTATCGAACTTCAAAACCCCGTCGATTCTAGAGGTGATGATAAAATTCGCTTTATGGCTAGATCTACGGCTATTCCGACTTCTTCTATTGGTTTTTCTGAAGTCCCGTATTTTGGTAGAACCATTAAAGTTGCAGGACAAAGACGTTATGATGACTGGTTGATTACTGTAATCAACGATGAAGACTTTGCTGTTAGACACTCATTAGAAGCTTGGCATAACTCTTTGAACTCGCACGAACCAAACATCAGAGACTCTGGTTACGAAAGACCTGAATCTTACAAAAGAGACGGTTCTGTAATTCAGTATTCTAAGTCGGGTGATATTCTGAGAAAGTATAAGTTTGTTGGATGTTTTCCTTCTGACCTTACTGCTATTGGTCTGGATTGGGCGCAGTCTGATGTTATTGAGGAGTTTCAAGTAAACTTCAAATATGATTACTGGTTGTTAGATGAAGCTAGAAGTGCTAGAACTACAACAACATCTCCGGGCAACCAAGGTGAATTTGTTTCTGAAGGTCGAGCACTTTAAAATAAGGTATAGTTAATGGAACTTTTTGGATTTAATATAACTCGTCTTCAGCGTGAGCAGGAAGATGGTAAGACAGTAAGGTCATTTACTCAACCAGAATTTGACGATGGTTCTATCAACGTCAGTACTGGAGGTTTTTATGGCTCTTACGTCGATCTTGACGGATCTGTAAGAAATGATGTTGAGCTAATCAATAGATATAGAGATTTAGCAATGCAGCCTGAAGTAGAGGTTGCTGTTGATGATATTATTAATGAAGTTATTAATCCCGATGAAGCTGGTGATACTCTAAAAATTTCCCTTGACAAGGTTAAGGCGGGTAATCCGCTAAAAGGCTTGATTTACACGGAGTTTGAGAAGATTGTTGATCTTCTTGAATTCCGTGAAAAATCATACGAGATGTTTAGAAAATGGTATGTAGATGGTAGAATTTACTATCACGTTGTTATTGATGAAAATGACCCTTCTTTGGGTATTCAAGAACTTAGATATGTTGATCCAAGAAAGATCAAAAAAGTTGTTGAATTTGAAGAAGTAAAAGACCCAAACACAAGAGCATCTGAGAAAAAAGTCAAGAACGAATACTTCATGTATAATAATGATGGATTCCTTGGCTCTAGCGTTTCAGCAATGCCGCAAACAGCATCAGATATTAAGATTTCTAAAGACTCTATTGTTTACTGTGACTCAGGAATTAATGATAGAGCAAACAAGATGGTTCTTTCCCATCTGCATAAAGCAATTAAGCCTGTTAATCAGCTTAGAGCTTTAGAAGACGCCGCAGTCATTTACAGACTTGCTAGAGCGCCAGAAAGAAGAATTTTCTACATCGATGTAGGTAACTTGCCTAAAATGAAGGCAGAGCAATACCTGCGTGATATGATGATGAAGCACAAAAATAAATTGGTATACGATGCAAGCTCTGGTGAGATCAAAGATGATCGTAAATTTATGACCATGCTTGAAGACTACTGGCTTCCTAGAAGAGAAGGTGGTCGTGGTACAGAGATTGGAACACTGCCGGGTGGTAACAACTTAGGTCAGATGGAAGATATCATATACTTCCAGAAAAAGCTGTATAGAGCTTTGAATGTTCCGACATCTAGAATGGAAGCTGAAGTTTCTTACACCCTTGGTAGAGCCTCTGAGATCAATAGAGATGAGGTTAAATTCCACAAGTTTGTCAAGCGTCTCAGAGTAAAGTTCAATGAATTTATCTACACTTGTCTTAAGACCCAGCTTGTTCTTAAGGGAATTATGAATATTGCTGAATTTGATTCAATCAAAAAAGACATCTTAGTAAGATACAATGAAAATAACTTCTACACCGAACTGAAAGAGAATGAGATCTTTAGAGAAAGACTCATGACTCTTAGAGATGCTGAACAGTATAACGGAAAATACTTTTCTACAGATTACATCAAAAAGAATATCTTACGTCAAACTAATTCTGATGTTCAAAGAATTACAATGGAAAACATGCAAGAATATCAACAGGCAAATCAAATAAACTCTTCTGAGCAAGAAGAATAAATAAAGGAAACGAAGGAGAACCCCGATGAGTAATGCAAAAAATATTATTCAATATATTGCTGAAGATAATTTGGACGGTGCTTTGACTGCCTTTAAGGGCGCAATGTCCGAAAAGCTTGTTGAGCAAATTGATACGAGAACTGTTCAGATCCAGCAAGAGATTGCTGAGCAATACCCAGATATCTTCGACTCTGAGGCAGATAAAGATTTTGTCTCAATGCATACTGGAGATGTTGAAGATCCTGAAGGCACTGCTGAAGATCCAGCAGAAATGATCGAACCTGAAGAAGGTCATAGAGACGCTGATTACGATGACGACGAAGACATTGAAGTTAACGAAGAATACGATTACGAGGTGTAATAATGTCTAAAGTAAAAAAACTTCTTCTCGGAAGAGGAATGAAAACCGAAGATGGTTCTGACTTTGCCCATGCCGCTAGAATGGCGTCTAAAGAGGGGAAAAAAGAATTTGAGTTTCAAGGTAAGACTTATCCTGTTACCGTTGATGAGGATGAGAATGAAGACCTTGAAGAGCAATACATCTATGAGTCTGATTCTCAGCTTCCTGAATCAATCCTAGACTCTGCGTATGCAACAGACGATGGGATCTTCACGTTTAACAGGCAGACAAAAAATATCAATTTAGACAGTAATTATGGTTACGTAAATACTAGCGGCTGGAGTAACTCCGAAGGTCATATTGCTGGTACTTATCAAGGCAGAGATTCTTTTAGAATCCCACAGGGTACTCCAATTTTCGCACTCAAAAAAGCGGCTAGTGCTTTGTCGTCCGTGAACTTTTCCGGTAAATCGAACTGGAGAGTTTTTATTGGTAAAATTCCAAACAATTCTAAAAATAGAGGCAAGTACTCTAATCCTTTGATTAAAGGTCTTGGTTTTATTTTAGAAACTCAAGACAAATCAGATCAAAATTTTATTAATTGTACAAAGGCTTTGATTGCTGCTGGTTTTCATACAATTTCTTGGGATTTACCAGAAGGTTTAATTGGATGTGCTATTCCGGAAAGATCTGGAACCGCCTTAAGACTTGCTGCTACTGAAAAAGCAAACTCACAACGTCCCGGTCATCCTGTATACCATTTACATAAAGAAAAAATTGCTGGATTTAGACAAGGAAGACATATTCTTTTCCATAGAAGCTCTTACGGAAACCTTCCTATAGTTTCTTCATCCGTTAAATTTACTTCTACAGTATCTAATGCGGCACAAGTAGATCTTGAGCGAAAATTAGCAGTTAGAAAAAACTTTGATGATCGTGAAAATGATATTTTTGGTGATCAACCACATTTCAAAGATTATACGTTTACCATTCCAGACTTGAATAATTTGGCGAAAAATCCACAGGCGGCTAGAACACCAGAGCAAAAAGATTTTGTTCAGTCATATGGTCTGGTTTCTGGAAAGGCAGCATCTGTTAGTACTGGTGTTGAAGTGACAATGCCAGAGCCAGAGACAGAATCAGAAGACGATGTTATTGAAAAAGGCTTAGATCAAGGCGAAGGCATTCTTAGTCAGATTCAAAGATTTTTAAATCTTGGATCGAATGTCCAAAACATTTGGAGTCAGGTTTCTGGTGCTGCTTTAACAATTTCAGGCTTTGCTGTAAGAAATCGTGTTCCTATCTCAATTTCTGGTGTTCTTGCTTTAGCTATTGCTGGTCCTTTCTTATTCAGACTTTACCTGAAAAGTAGAAAGAATATCCAGAACACAAGAAGAAATATGAAAGATCCAGAAGTTAATAAACTAATTAAACAAGAGCTTGGTTTAGACGTACAAAAACTTAAAGATAGTATGACTGATAAAGAACTAAAGGCTCTTATTCAGTCTATTGAAAAAGAAGAGACAAGAAACCCTGAGACAAGAAGGCTGTACGACTTATGAAGTTAATTACAGAATTAAACGAATCAGTTCAGTTTCTTAAGGAAGAAAAGGATGGAAAGCCTCAATACTTTATTGAGGGCGTTTTCATTCAAGGCGAAAAGAAAAACAAGAATGGTAGGGTTTACCCTGTTGAGATTCTTGAAAAGGAAGTAGCTAAGTATTGTGAAAATCTTGTCGCTAAAAACAGAGCCTTTGGTGAGTTAGGTCATCCTGAAGGACCAACAATTAATCTTGATAAAGTTTCGCACATGATTGTTGAAATCAAACAAGATGGTCCAAACTTTATTGGCAAAGCGAAGATTATGGACACACCTAACGGTAAGATTGTAAAAACTCTTATCGATGAAGGTGCTACTCTTGGTGTATCGACAAGAGGAATGGGTTCTCTGAAGTCTAGAGGTGAGTTTCAAGAAGTTCAAAGCGACTTCTCTCTGGCTACAGCGGCAGATATTGTAGCAGATCCTTCTGCTCCAGATGCTTTTGTGAATGGTATCATGGAAGGTGTTGAATGGGTTTGGGACAATGGAATCTTAAAAGCTTCTACCATTGAAAGATATGAAAATATTGTTGAAGAGAAAACTAAATCAAAAAGTTTGACCTCAGAAGCTAAACTAGAATTATTTGAGGATTTTCTCAAAAACTTATCTAAATAAATAGTACTCAATAAAGGAGTTTTTTACAAATGGCACGTAGAAGAAAAGTTGTTGAATCAACAAATATTGCTCCCGTAGAGGAGCCAACACCAGAGATGTCCTCTTCTCAGGTAGTTGCCGTACCTATGCCTTCGGATAATCCTGCTGATAATCCAGCACCGGGCGAAGGCATGTCGAGAGCAGATAAGAATTCTGCTGTCATCAATGCGGTTCTTACAGCAGACGACGCAAAGGTAAATCAGATCTTGGCAACTGTTGCTGAGCCAGCACCTGAAGCTACTGAAGCAAATCCAGAAGACAAAGCAGACGAAATTCCAGATGAAGCTGCTGTAGTAAATCAATCTACAATTATGGCTAAAGAAGCTGTAGATACGATTTTTGCAGGTGAAGGTCTTTCAGAAGCTGTAAAAAATAAAGCTGCTGCTATCTTTGAAGCAACTATTAATCAAAAGCTAGAAGAAGTTGAAGAAGAGATCGTTGCAGAGCTTGCAGAAGATTTTGATATTCAGTTTAAATCTGAAGTTGAATCACTTGCTGAGTCTGTTGAAGGTTTCATTACAGATGCAGTTCAAGATTACATTGTAGAGAACAAGCTTGTTCTTGATAATGGCATCAAGGGCGACCTCTATGAAAATATGATCACTGATATTTCTAAGGTTATTAAATCCTACAACATCGCTATTGATGACAATCAAGTAGAAGTTGTTCAGGAAGCCTATTCTGAAGTTGAAGATATGAAAGATAAGCTCAACGAGCAAATCAAAAAGAACATGAACCAGAGATCCCATATCAATGAGCTTGAAAAGGCTCTGGTTTTCGAGGCAGTTTCTGCTGACCTTTCTTTAATGCAAAGAGATAAATTAAAGAAACTCGCAGAAAATGTAGATGCTGACAATGCTTCTCAGCTCAATGATAAACTATCCGCACTCAAAGAACACTTTGTTGCTGATGGGTTTGATACGGCATCAGTATTAAGAGAAGCAGTGTCTTCCAATGGTTTCTATATGGATGAACAAGTTGAAGTTGAGCAAAATGATAAATACATCGACAATAATGTAAAGAAATACGTTGATGCAGTTTCTAGTCATGTTAAAAAAGTCTAAGTAATAGGAGTTACAAATGAACTTACACGAAAACGTCACAAGTAAGTGGTCTCCTCTCCTTGATCATCCAGATCTGCCAGAGATTGAGAATAGCCACAAAAGAGCAACTACCGCACAGTTGCTTGAAAATACCGAAAGAGCGATTATGGAGCAAGCAGGTTTTGCACCACAGTCTCTCTTAGAAGCTGCGCCTGTAAACGCAATGGGTGCTTCTTCTTCCGTTGCTGGTACAGGCAACGTAGACATCTACGATCCAGTACTTATTTCGCTGGTTCGTCGTTCCATGCCTAACCTCGTAGCATATGATATTTGCGGTGTACAGCCAATGACTGGTCCTACTGGCCTTATCTTTGCTATGCGTTCCCGTTACGAAGGTCAGACTGGTACTGAAGCTATGTACGGCGAAGCTAACACTGGCTTCTCTGCTCCACTTACTGGTGCAGCAGGTACAGAAGAAGGTGCTGCTGGCATGAACGTTGGTGATCAGCCAACTGGTGCTAACACTACTTACAACTACCAAGGTGGTATTGCAACGGCTGACGCTGAAGCACTTGGTGGTAACACTACGTATCAGTTCCCAGAGATGGCATTCAGCATTGAGAAAGTTTCTGTGACTGCAAAGTCCAGAGCACTTAAAGCTGAGTACTCGATGGAATTGGCACAAGACCTTAAAGCGATTCATGGTCTGGACGCTGAAACTGAGCTTGCTAACATTCTGCAAGCTGAAGTTCTGGCTGAAATCAACCGTGAAGTTGTACGTACAATCAACCTGACCGCAGTAACTGGCGCACAGCACAATGTTGCTTCTGCTGGTACTTTCGATCTCGACGTTGATTCCAACGGTCGCTGGATGGTTGAAAAGTTCAAAGGTCTGATGTTCCAGATCGAACGTGAAGCAAACCAGATCGCAAAAGATACCCGTCGTGGTAAGGGCAACATCATGCTCTGTTCCTCCGACGTAGCTTCTGCTCTGCAGATGGCTGGTGTTCTGGATTACACTCCTGCACTGAATGCTAACAACCTTGAAGTAGACGACACAGGCAAGACTTTTGCAGGTGTACTGAACGGTCGTATGAGAGTATACATCGATCCATACTTCGTAGGCGGTTCCGGCAACCAGTACATGACTGTGGGTTACAAGGGTGCTAACGCATTCGATTCCGGTCTGTTCTACTGTCCTTACGTACCTCTGCAGATGGTACGTGCTGTAGGTGAGAATAGCTTCCAGCCAAAGATCGGCTTCAAAACCCGTTACGGCATGGTAGCTAACCCATTCGCAGAAGGCACTAACGAAGGTTCTGGTCGTATCGAGCAGAATTCCAACAAGTACTACAGAAGAGTAACTGTTTCAAACTTGATGTAATCGAAACTGCACGTTTTTGTTATGTAAAAAAGGGGCTTCGGCCCCTTTTTTTATAAATAGTATTAGAAATATTTTTGGAGAGTTGTATGCCCTATTCTAAAGAATTAATTAAAGAGTTAAACCTTAAAATTCCTAGTTTAGGAGATATTGGTTCCGCTATTGAAAAGGGCACTCAAGATCCAATTCCGAATGCTCCAAAATCAGAACCCGGTGTCGTTACAGCTTTAGGCCAAAGGATTGACATTAATCCTGCATTAGATGCTTTTCCAGCAGCAGCGTCTAAATCTACACAATCTGCAATCGATACTGCATTTTCCAGACCAAATCTTATGAAAGCTGGTGCTGCTGCTCTTGCTGGAGGTGCTTTGATTGGTGGTGGTTTAGCTTTAGGTCGTAGAATCGGCAACATTGGTGCTAAGAAAGATAAAAAAAAATTAAAAGAAGCAGGTAAAAAAGAAGATCTTTACTACAAGAAAGTAGATCTTGATCCTTATGCTCCAACATATACTGTTCCTCAACTTGCTACTACAGCAGGTGGTATAACAGGAACAACTGCTGGTTCTATCTATGGCGGCAGATTAGGTTCTGCTTTAGGTGGTCCTGTTGGTGGATTTTTGGGTGCTGGTGTTGGCGGTGCTTTGGGTGGTGCTGCAGGTTCTATTGGCGCTTATCAGCTTGCTAAGATGGCAAGACCAAAGAAGAAAAAGAAACTGGTACAGTACTACAGATAATGGCAATCAAAAATTCACAGCCCTCTTCTCTGAACTATATTCACCCTAATAATTTTACATTTAGGGTAAAAAGACTCCCTGATCTAAACTTCACAGTGCAGTCTATTAATGTTCCGGGTATTTCTGTAGGCCGTGTTGACCAACCTAACCCGATTCAAGGTTCTCCTTTACAGGGCGATAGACTTTTCTTTGCAGATTTGTCTGTTTCTTTTCTTGTAGATGAAAATATGGAGAACTACAGGGAAATATTTACATGGATGAGTAGAGTAACAAATCAGAGTTGGTCAAAACCCGGTTCATATAATTACTCTACTCTTACTAAGTCTAAACCTGCTGATGATACAGGTTTATTTTCAGATATTTCAATTAATATATTGACTTCTGCAAAGAATCCTAATATAAGATTAAAGTTTACTGATGCTTTTCCTATTCAGTTATCGGATCTTCTTTTTGATTCTCAATCAGATCCGTCTCAGTTTGCAAAAGCACAAGTAGTATTCACTTATAGAGATTATGATTTTGAAATTGTAGGAAGCTAATGCAGCTAAATGAGATTTATGAATTATGGGATGTTGATTCCCACTTTGAGAGAGACCTACTAACAGAAGAGACACTAAAGATACCGAGACTACACTCTAAGTATCTTAGGATTTTATCTGAAGAGAGAATTAGACTTAAAACGTATGAGTCTAATTATAAAAAATTATTTCGTCTTAAGCATGAGTATTACAGAGGTGATTTAGATCACGAAACTCTGACAGAACGTGGTTGGAAACAGAACCCTCTTAAAATTCTAAGACAAGATCTGGATATGTATATCCAGCAAGACGATGATATTATCGAAATGTCTTACAAAGTAACTGCTCAGAAAGAAAAAATTTCTTTAGTAGAATCTATCATGCAGCAGGTTAATAACAGAGGTTATCAGATCAAATCAATTATTGACTGGGAAAGATTTAAAGAAGGCTTGAATTGATACAAATTAATAAAATTAATGAAGTTTACATTAAGATTGATTGCCCAGAAGACGTTGCATATGAACTAAGTGATAGGTTTACGTTCGAAGTACCCGGCGCAAAGTATAGTCCCGCTTACAAAAAGAAGCTATGGGATGGTAAGATAAGACTTTTTAATATGCGTAAAAAAACTATTTACGCTGGCCTTTTACAAAACATAAAGAGCTTCTTTGACGATAAAGAGTATGAATACAGCGTAGAGAACCCTACAGACCCTATGACAATAAAAGACTTTCAGTCTTTTATCCGGGATATTGGGATCCCGGATTCTATTAAGCCTAGAGATTATCAAATTGAAGCAGTAAGACATGCTGCTGCAAGAACAAGATCACTTCTTCTCTCTCCTACAGCTTCCGGAAAGTCTTTAATAATTTATCTTCTTACTAGATTATACGAAGAGAAGACACTTATTATCGTACCTACTACATCACTAGTTTATCAAATGAAAGATGATTTTGTTTCTTATGGCTACGATGAGGATAGCGTTCACTGCGTTATGTCAGGACATGAAAAGGTATCAGATAAGCCCGTAGTAATATCTACTTGGCAGTCAATACATAAGGAGTCTAAGGATTTTTATTCTCCCTACAAGGTCATTATAGGGGATGAAGCACACCTATTCAAGGCTAAATCTTTAACGTCCATTATGGAAAAGACATTGGAGACACCTTACAGGTTTGGATTCACTGGAACTCTAGATGGTTCGAACACCAACAAGCTTGTTCTTGAAGGGCTTTTTGGACCTGTTAAGAAAGTCACTACAACCAAAGAGCTTATGGATGCAAATCACTTAGCTAGTCTGAAGGTTAAGTGTATCTGCTTAAAGCACGCTGATGAGATTAGAAAAATCATGAAGGGTGCAACATATCAGCAAGAGATTGACTATCTTTGTCAGAACGAGAGTAGGAACAACTTCATTAAGAACCTTGCTCTGACAAGCAAGGGTAATACTCTGGTTCTTTTCCAAATGGTAGAGAAGCAAGGTAAGATGCTTTTTGATCTCATTAAAGATAATGGTAAAAATGTATTTTATGTTGACGGCAGCACAAAGGCTGAAGACCGAGAGTATGTTAGAAAATATGCAGAGGAGAATGACAATGTAATCATTGTAGCATCATATGGAGTGTTCAGTACCGGAGTGAATATCAAGAAACTTCACAACGTAATCTTTGCATCTCCGTCTAAGTCCAGAGTCAGAAACCTTCAATCTATCGGAAGGGGATTAAGAAAGTCTTCAATTAAGGACACAGCCATTATATGGGATATCTCCGACGACATCAAGCACAGAAATAGAGAGAACTACACGTACCTTCATTTTAAGGAACGGTTGAAGATTTACACCGAGGAGAAATTTAACTTTAAAGTATATGAGATTGATCTATGACAAAAAAGAAACAACCAGTGAACTATATCGACAACAAGACATTTTACAAAAGACTTGTTGAATATCAAAAAGAGTGCTACGACGCTATGGAGAGTGGTGAAGAGAAGCCTTCTATTCCTACTGATATCGGTATTTGCGTCAGTACGATTGCGACTAGGCTTGCAACAAAGCCTAACTACTCAGGCTACATATTCAAAGAGGATATGATTGGTGACGGTATTGAAAATGCATTCGAGGCAATTTTGAAGTTTGATCCAGAGAAAGGTAGTAACCCTTTCGCTTACTTCACGCAGATTATTTGGAATGCATTTATCCGAAAGATCGAGAAAGAGAAGAAGCTCTTGCTGATTAAGAAAAAATACTATGACCATAAGTTTGTCAATCAAGAGCTTGTAGATTACTCTATGACTGATAAGGCTACGATACCGTATGTCGATACGTACATTCAAAACGATTACATGGACGAACTAGAGAAGAAGCATAACGAAAAGAATGGCTAAGATTGCTCTGATTGCTGACACACATTACGGTGTACGAAATGATAACGTGAATTACTACAATCACTTTGAGAAGTTTTTCAATAATGTTTTCTTTCCGTATCTGAAAAAGAACCCTATCGAAAAGGTGGTTCACTTAGGCGACGTAGTTGACCGTAGAAAGTATATAAATTTTCTGACGGCACATAACCTAAGAAAGACTTTCCTTCAGCCACTAGAGGCTATGGGGATGGATATGGACATCATTGTTGGCAACCATGACACATTCTATAAGAACACAAACCAGATCAATGCGATTGATGAAGTTGTAAGAAGATATAAGAATATAAACTTCTACAAAGATCCCGAAGAAGTAGATTTGCTTGGTCTCCACACACTATATCTGCCGTGGATATGCAAAGAAAATCATGAGCAAAGCATGAAGCTGATTCAAAGCTCAAACGCAAGACTGTGTATTGGTCATTTGGAGATCGAAGGTTTTGCTATGCAGCCCGGTCACTTAAACAAGGATGGTATAAGTGCATCCTTGTTTAAAAGGTTCGAAAAAACATTATCAGGCCACTTTCATCACAAATCTGACAGCAATGGTATTCACTATCTTGGTTGTCCATATCAGATGGACTGGTCGGACTATGGATATGTAAAAGGGTTCCACGTCATAGACACGGAAACTCTGCAGCTAACCTTTGTGGAAAACCCATACAACATCTATACGAAGTATATTGTTGATGGCACAGGCAAGTATAAGAAATCTGTTAAGGAACAGCATATCAAAGACCATTATGTTCGTATTATTGTAAAGGAGAAGGTTGATGTTGATGAGTTTGATAATTTTTTATCAGCAATAGAATCACACTCTCCCCATGAGGTTAAGATCATAGATGAGACTATGATCTATCAAGAGAAAGAGACGAATGTTGATCTTGAAAACGTAGAAAACACAAGACAGATCATTGATGGTTATATAGACTCAATTGAAACTGATGTAGACTTGGATAAGCTTAAAAGCAAAATCCATAACATTTACTTTAAGGCGATGAACGTAGAATAATGTACATTAAATTTGAAAAGATTCGTTGGATGAACTTTCTGTCTACAGGAAACAATTTCACTGAAATCGATCTTTCAGAGCATAAGACAAGACTGATTGTTGGAGACAATGGGTCTGGAAAATCAACAGTCTTAGATGCTTTGACATTCTGTTTGTACAACAAGCCTTTTAGAAAAATTAACAAACCCCAGCTTGTGAATTCTATCAACAAAAAAGGTTGTCTTGTTGAGTTGGAATTAGAAACTGGAGGAAATAAATATAAGATAACAAGAGGCATAAAGCCCAGCCTGTTTGAGATCCATAAAAACGGTGAATTGCTAAGTCAAGATGCTGCAAATAAAGATTATCAAGAGGTTCTTGAAAAGCATATTCTCAAGCTAAACTACAAGTCTTTCTGTCAGGTGGTGATCGTTGGATCAGCATCCTTTGTTCCATTTATGCAATTGAACACAGCTTCACGAAGAGAAGTGATTGAAGATATTTTGGACATTAAGATTTTTTCATCTATGAGCAGTTTGGTCAAAGATGATATTTCTTCACTGAAGACCAAACTTTCCAACAACTCTGACAAAAGAAGTCTGAAGGAGGAAAGTATCAGGATGTTTAAAGAGACACAGAAAAAGTTACAGAGAAATACCGATGATCTTATCGAGAATTACAAGCAAAAAATAAAAGACACTAAAAGCAAAATAGACGTTGTTCAGAAAGATGTAGATATCCTTGTTGAAGAAGTATCAGATTTTGATTCGGTCAAGGATAAAAATGCAGACTTAAAGAGTAAGATAAATGAGATTCAGAAAATAGAGTATGGTCTCAATCAAAAGATACAGAGACTTAAGAAAGACTTAGATTTTTATGAGAACAGCGAAGAGTGTCCGACGTGTAAGCAAGCGATTGATGAGAATTTCAAGATCCAAGCGCAGGATAGCAAGACTAAAAAAATAAATGAATATCAGGATGGCTTGAAGGCTCTTACATCAAAGAGCGAAAAGATTCAGCAAAGAGTTGAGAGTATATCACTCACTCTTAACAAAATCAGCCAAAAGAATATTGAGCTTTCGGAAAAGAATAAAGAGATGAAGATGCACAACTTCTACATCTCAGACATATCTAAAGAAATAGAAAAGCTAAATCAAGATCACAAAGATATCCAAGATGATCAAGAGTTAACTCAGCTTGAGAACGATTACAAAGATCTAAAAAGAGAATACCTTGTCCTAAAGGAAGAGGCTGGTATTCTAGAGGTTGCTGTTTCTCTTTTGAAAGATAGCGGAATAAAATCAAAGATTATCAAACAGTATGTTCCAGTTATGAACTCTTTGATAAATCAATATCTTCAGTCTATGGACTTCTTCGTAAGCTTTGAACTTGATGAGAGTTTTACAGAAAAGATTTTGTCACGACATAGAGACATCTTTAGCTACGATTCTTTTTCTGAAGGTGAGAAATTTAGAATTGATCTTGCACTTCTGTTTACGTGGAGAAAAATTGCTAAACTTAAGAATAGTGTATCAACTAATATATTAATCATGGATGAGGTTTTTGATTCGTCATTGGATTCTGGTGGGACCGATGACTTTATGAAGCTGATTAATGATACTGATGATATGTCAAACATCATCATTATAAGTCACAAGGGAGATCAGCTATATGATTCCTTTGACAATGTTTTAAAATTTGAGAAAGTGAAAGGTTTTAGTAGGGTTGCATGATGGAAAATAGAGTAATTGTAGATTCAAAGGCTGATATCCTAACTAAGAAGTTAGATCCATTTGATTTTAAAAATCCTGTAGAGGATCCTAAATCTTTAGCTACAGACATGATTAATTTAATCAGAGAGTATAAAATTGTAGCATTGTCTGCAAATGAGATTGGAGTTAATACAAGAGTAATTGTTCTAGATACTAATCCGATATATGCAATGTTTAATCCAGTAATTACAACGACCTTTGGTGAAGAAGTTGTTTTAGAAGAAACAGATATTACTAGAAGTGATATTGTATGTAAGGTCAAGAGACCTTCAGGGGTACGTATTAGATTCCAAGATATAAACGGTGAGTTTAACGTAGAAAAATTCATCGGTCTTACTGCTAGAAATATCCTGCATCATATTGACAACATCAACGGACAGGTGTTCTACAATAAAGCAACGTCTTACCACAGACAGCAAGCACTCAAAAACAGAAAGAAGATATCAGGTCAAAAATGACAGATTTCAAATACAGAGAGAGCGAAATTTTGTTCGAGGTTGAAGAGTATATCGAGTCAACCTACAACCAACACTACGCAAGCGATAAGTCTGACATTCAAGCGGTTGATGTTTGGCAATCTTTAGGGTCACTAGAAACTACTGCTAGGGATAATTCTTTAAAATATTTACTTAGATATGGAAAAAAAGATGGTAAAAACAAAAAAGATCTGTTAAAAGCAATGCACTATATTATATTAATGATGTACACTCTTGAAGAGGAAAGTAAAAATGCTTCTACATCCTGAATCACAGTTTACAGATACTAAAATCTCAGAAGTTCAAGATGGTGATGTTCAGCCTAATGCGGTTGACATCCGTTTAGATCAAGTAGAAAAAATCGAAGCATCAGATTTTATCTTGGATGAAAACGATAAGAAACATAGAATTACGTCTAAGATTCCAGCGCAAGCTGATGGATTTTTCGTATTGCCGCCCGGTTCTTACAAAGTAACGATGCAAAATAAAGTACAAATTGGTTCGTCTGAAGCAGGTGTTGTGATTAGTAGGTCAACACTAATTCGCAATGGCGTGTATCTTTGTTCAGGTCTTTACGACACGGGTTACACAGGTTCTATGGTAGCTTTGATGATTGTTACTGCAGGAACTGCTAAAATTAAAAAAGGTGCTCGAATTGGTCAGTACCTTATTCTGGAATCAGAAAGCAATGGTGAGTACCAAGGCAATTATGGTGAAAAGTTTGTTTAACAGAAAAACGAGGTAGATAATGAAAACTGAAATTTCAATTGAGGAATTACAGAAAAGGAAATTGTTTGTAGCTACACCTATGTATGGTGGTCAGTGTCATGGTATGTTTGCAAGATCGACAGCAGATTTAGCTGCTGTTTGTGCGAAATATAATATCGAGATTCGATTTTATTACCTTTTCAATGAGTCGCTGATCACTAGAGCTAGAAACTATTGCGTTGATGAATTTATGAGATCTGGGTTTAGCCATCTCATGTTTATTGATTCTGATATCGGGTTTGATCCAAAAGACGTTCTTGCTCTTATGGCTTTGCAAGATGAAGACTCTGAATTTGACATTATTGCTGGTCCTTACCCAAAGAAGAATATCTCTTGGGAAAAGATTAAGCTTGCGGTTGATCAAGGAGTTGCTGACGATAATCCAAATACACTAGAGCAATTTGTTGGCGATTATGTATTTAATCCTGTAGCAGGGCAAAGCTCTGTGCCTATTAACGAGCCTGTAGAGGTAAGTGAAGCAGGGACAGGTTTTATGATGATTCGTCGTGAGACCTTCGAAAAGTATGATGAAGTTTATCCAGAGTACAAGTATAAGCCTGACCATGTTAGAACGGCTCAGTTCGACGGTTCTAGAGAAATTATGGCTTACTTTGATTGTATCATTGATCCAGAATCAAAACGTTATTTGTCAGAAGATTACATGTTCTGTTACAACACACGTAAGGCTGGAATGAAGGTATGGTTGTGTCCTTGGATGGAACTTAAGCATTGCGGATCGTACATTTTTGGTGGTAGTCTAGGTGCATTGGCGCAGATTGGCGCTGTTGCCACTGCGGATGTGAAACAACTTAAGAAGACGAAAAAGTGATGAAAATATCGAAAGCGACGATTGAATTGTTGAAAAACTATTCAAGCATCAACCCTTCGATCTATGTAGAGTCTGGGTCTTCGATCCAGACTTCTTCTCCTTATGAGAATGTCTCTACGTATGCGGAAGTTGATGAAACCTTTCCAGTAGAATTTGGCATATATGAGCTTTCACGGTTCTTAAATGTAATTTCTATGATGCCAGATCCAGACTTTGACTTTCAAGAAAAGTACGTCCAGATTACGTCTGGGAGACATAGTATAAAGTATCAGTATGCTTCTAAAAGTATGATCATATACAAGAAGTTTGATGCTGCTGCAGCAAGCTCAGTCAAAGGTGATATTGAGTTTACCTTGACTAAGAATGATTTATCTATGTTACGTAAAGCTTCAGCGCTCTTGAGTATGCCTGATCTTCAGTTTCAGTGTGTAGACGGAAAGATTGTTGCAAGAGTTGTTGATCAAGAAAATGGCACAATCGATGACTATACAACAATCATTGGCGATTGTAGTGTCGAAACGAGTGATCCTATCTCTTTTGAATTTGATGCTATTAAGCTTATCGATGGTGATTATAACGTTTCGATGAGTGCAGATATGCCTTTTGCTATCTTTAGTAAAGTTGATGATAGCTTGTTTTATGTTGTGTGTGTTCGAGGTGACAAGTGATTGAACAATACGTTTGGGTTGAGAAGTATCGTCCTAAAAAGCTGGATGATGTCGTTTTACCAGAAAGTATAAAAGAGAAGCTGCAAAGGTTTGTGGAGAAAGGGAATCTCCCAAATCTTTTATTTTCTGGTCCTCCCGGCTGTGGCAAAACAACAGTAGCCAAAGCCATGTTAGAAGAGCTAGGTTGTGACTATATCGTCATCAATGGTTCGCTTGAGGGCAACATTGATACGTTGAGGGTTAAGATTAAGCAGTATGCTTCCAGTGTCTCCATGAAGGGGACTAGAAAGTACGTTATTCTTGATGAGGCTGATGAGCTTAATCGTAACTCCACACAACCTGCTCTTCGTAACTTTATGGAGGAATATTCTAAGAATTGTGGTTTCATTCTTACATGCAACTACTCAAATAAAATCTTAGAACCTCTTCGCTCACGTTGTTCGCACGTAGAGTTTAAAATATCAAAAGAAGACAAAGCGTCTGTTGCTGGTCAGTTCTTTAAAATCACTAAAAGTATTTTAGAGAAAGAATCTGTCGAGTATGAGAAAAAGACTCTTGCGCTTGTTGTTGAGAGATATTTCCCAGACTTCAGAAAGACTATCAACGAGCTTCAGTTCTATTCTTCTTCAGGTACGTTGGATAATGAGACTGTATCGTCTTATGATGAGGCTTATAAGAGTCTGTTTAAGTATCTAAAAGAGAAGAACTTTACGGAGATCCGTAAGTGGGTAACGCACAACAATGATATCAGCCCAGATATTTTGTTTGCAAACCTTTACGCAATGTCTGTAAGTCAACTTGAGCCTAATTCTGTAGCTCAGCTAGTATTGATCTTAGCTGATTATCAGTACAAGCAAGCCTTTGTGTCAAACACAGAAATTAATATCACAGCGTGTTTAGTTGAGATTATGGCGGGGTGTGCTTTTAAATGAAACTGTTCGATGTCGTGAAAAACATCTCTGCTCAAAATGAGCCTGTCGATCTAACAGGCTCAGAGTATGATGCTTATATCATCAATAAAGCTTTTTCTATGTTTATTGATACTGTGTTGCATGCGAACGAAATGAATATGCGATCTGACGTATCTCAGAAACAGCACTATGGCTATCTTTTCAATTCAGTAAGGAAAAAGAAGAGATTCACCCCTTGGCCTAAAAATAATTCAACAGATGATGAATACTTAGTTTCTAAAATATATAAATATAATCAGCATAAAACAAAGCAGGTAATGAAGCTGTTGTCAGAAGAACAATTAAATATGCTGAGAGAAATGTATGATGAAGGTGGGGTATGAACGCAAATATTATTGATTCATTTATTGAAGTAAATCTTGAAGGTGAAGACGACTTTCGAAAAATTAGAGAGACACTTACTAGAATAGGTGTATCTTCTAGGAAGGAAAAGAAACTTTTCCAGTCCTGCCATATTCTCCATAAACAGGGTAAGTACTATATTGTCCATTTTAAGCAAATGTTTGCTTTAGATGGTAAGCCCTCAAACATGGAAGAAAATGATACGGGCCGTCTCAATACTATTGCGAATCTTCTTGCAGAGTGGAATCTCCTAAAAGTTAAAGACCCAGACAAGACGAAAGATCCAACTGCTTCGATGAGCCAAATCAAAGTTGTTCCTCATAAAGAGAAAGAACAATGGGACTTGGTGCCGAAATATAATATAGGATCCAAAAAAATACCTTGATCTCTAATTACATTTTGTATAAATAGAACCATTGAATGCCGGAAGGGTTCAATGGTTCTTTTTTGCTTTATAAAAGGAGAAAGCGTATGAACAAGGTATATTACAATTCGCCGTTTTTCATCGGTCTAGAAAAAACATTAGAGACCCTTGAGAATTTGTCCTCACAACAATCTAATTATCCGCCGTATAATATCATTGAAACAGACGAACATAATTTTATTATTGAGTTTGCTGTTTCTGGTTTTTCGGAAAACGAGTTAAAGGTTGTTCATGATGAGTCTGCTGCCAATAGGATCTTAACCGTAACGGGTGAGAGACATTTAAATGAAGGTAGTGAGATAGATTATAGCTATTATCATCGTGGAATTTCAAAGAAGAATTTCGAAAAGAAATTTACTTTGGGAGAATATGTTGAGGTTAGTTCGGTGAAACTTAGACAAGGTATTTTAGAGATCAAGCTTGTTAAAAATATTCCTGAAGCTAAACGACCAAAAGAATATAAGATAGAGTCGTAAAAAAACCTAAGCCCCCGAAAGGGGGCTTTTTCGTTTGCGCACAATCTGCTATGTTTGGAGAAACGAGGAGATCGTATGAAGTTTTACACACGTTGTGACATGCACTCAGGTAGCTACTACATTAGAGGCTATGAGAACGGTGAGCAGTTTTTTGAAAAACATAAAGCTCGACCATATCACTTTGAATTATGTCCTAAAGATACCGAATCCAAATATCGCACAATTGACGGTAAAAAGGTTTTTAAAAAGGTATTTGATAGCGGCTCAGAAATTTTTGCTTCTAAAAGAGAGATTGCAGAGACTGCCAATCGTGAATGTTACGGTATGGAGCTAAGTCTATATCCTTTTATCTACGATAATTACAAAGGCGAAATTGAATACGATTCTAGACACATCCGTGTCATTAACATTGATATTGAGGTAGAGGTTAATGATGGGTTTCCGGATCCTAAATTAGCTAAAGAGCCATTTACAGCAATCACAATGCATTATGATGGCATCTACTACACTTACGCTTTCGGAGAATATAAGCCTAACAGAGATGACGTTATCTACAAAAGGTATGATGACGAATATGCTATGATTATAGATTTTATTGACGACTGGCGTAAGATTAATCCTGATGTAGTTACTGGATGGAATGTCGAAGGGTTTGACATACCTTACATGGTAAACCGATTTACCAATGTTGTTGGCGAATCGCATGCAAAAAAACTATCTCCCGTAAATGTAATATACGAAAAAACTATCATGGCCAAAACTAAATTTGGTGCTGAAGAACAAGAGATTAAAGATATTCGTGGTTTGTCTGTTTTGGATTACTTGGTCCTCTACAAGAAGTTTACCTATAAGCAACAAGAGAATTATCGACTTGATACGATTGCGCAAGTAGAACTTGGTGAGAAAAAGCTAGATTATTCCGAGTACGGAAATCTTATGAATCTGTACAAAGAAAACCATCAGTTATTTGTTGAGTATAACGTAAAGGACGTTGAGCTTGTTCAAAGATTAGAAGACAAGCTAGGTCTTCTCGATCAGGTCTATGCTCTTTCCTATGATGCTAAAGTTAATTTTCCTGATGCTTTAACATCTGTTAAAATGTGGGACGTAATCATTCATAATCACCTTATGGATAGAAATATTGTTGTTCCAAGTAAGCCAACGGATATTCAAAAAGACGGAAAGATCCGTGGTGCTTATGTTAAAGAACCAAAACCCGGTATGTATGATTGGGTTTGTTCATTTGATCTTGACTCTCTGTATCCACACTTGATGATGCAGTACAATATTTCTCCTGATACCTTTGTTGGTCATATAGGCGAAAGTGTGACAGTTGAGGGCATGTTAAAGGGTGGTCTCAATAAAGCTTCGATACAAGAAAGCTTAGATAAATCTAACTGTTGTATAACAGCTTCTGGCTTTATGTTTACTAAGAATAAAAAGGGTTTCTTGTCTGAGTTGATGGAAACCATGTACCAAGATCGTGTGAAATATAAGAAGATGCTGAATGAAGCATCTAAAAAATATCGAGAGACGGGTGAGGATAAGTACAGGCTTCAGATATCTCGATATAACAATATGCAGATGGCTAAGAAAATTCAGTTGAACTCTGTTTATGGTGCATTGTCTAACGAGTGGTTTAGATGGTTTGACATAAACTGTGCGGAGTCAATTACGCTGTCAGGACAGTTGGCAATCCGGTGGATTCAAGAAAGGCTAAATGAATATCTAAACAAGGTTTTAGGAACTAAGGATGAAGACTTCGTTATTGCGTCGGATACTGACTCTCTATATGTTACTTTTGATAAATTGGTTAAACTTTCTTTCGGTGACTTATCTGAGGTTCCAAAACAGAAGGTTGTTAACTTCTTGGACAAGGTTTGTGATAAAAAGATCAAACCATTTATCGAAAAATCTTATCAAGAGCTGGCTGACTACACTAGAGCGCATGCTCAAAAAATGAGTATGAAACGTGAGTGTATTGCAGATAAAGGCATCTGGACTAGAAAGAAAAGATACGCTCTTAACGTTTATGTCAATGAAGGTGATTACTATGATGAGCCAAAGCTAAAAATCATGGGCCTTGAGGCAATCAAATCATCAACACCTTCTGTGTGTCGTGGTTATTTGATTAAGACACTTGAGCTTATTATGACAACTGATGAGCAGACGGTCATCAAGCACATCAGTAATATTAAGAATAACTTCTCGAATCATAGTTTTGAGGATGTTGCATTTCCTAGATCTGCGAATAACATTAGGAAGTGGGAAGATAACACTGTTGTCTATAAAAAAGGTACACCTGCACATGTTAAGGGTGTATTACTTTACAATAAGGCTCTTAAAGATTTTGGTTTGGATAAGCAATATGAAAAGATTAAAGATGCTGAAAAGATTAAGTTTTGTTACCTGAAGACGCCCAACAAGATTAAAGATAAAGTGATATCTTGCTCAATTGGTTTGCCGAAGGAACTTGAGTTGGAAAGATACATAGACTATAAGCTGCAGTACGAGAAAGGCTTCCTGAGTCCTATCAAGGCAATTCTTGATGCTGTCGGGTGGAAACACGAAAGTAGAAACACCCTTCCATTTTTTGTAGGAGAATAATATGAGCGATTTCTTTAGAAATCTTGCTGACGAAATTAAAGATGTCGATAGTAGCATTTTGGCCGATGGTGAAGGTGCCGCTGAGTTTACCGGATACATTGACACGGGTTGTCTAATGTTGAATGCGGTTCTTTCTGGTAGTCTTTATGGTGGCGTTCCAAACAACAAGGTAACTGCCTTTGCCGGAGATCCTGCAACAGGTAAGACATTTTTTGTGTTGTCTGCTGTTCGAGAGTTTTTGAAGGCCAATCCCAAATCAGGTGTTGTTTACTACGATACAGAGGCTGCAGTAACAAAGCAGATGATGGAGGAGAGGGGAATTGACGTAAATAGAGTCATTCTAGCTGAACCAGATACTATTGAGTCTTTTCGCACTCATTCTTTGAAGTTTCTGGACAAATATATGACGGCAGGAACCAAAGAAGAGGAGATGCCTCCAATGATGATGGTTCTCGATTCTTTGGGTATGATGTCAACTAAGAAAGAGATGCAAGACTCTCATGATGGCAAAGACACCCGAGACATGACTAAATCTCAAGTCATTAAGGGAACTTTTAGAACTCTGACCCTAAAGCTTGCCCGTGCTAAGGTTCCTTTGTTGATCACCAACCATGTGTATCAGGTCATAGGATCCTATGTTCCTATGAAGGACATGGGTGGTGGTTCTGGTCTTAAGTTTGCTGCATCGACCATTGCCTTTCTTTCTAAGAAAAAGGTCAAAGAGGGTACAGACTTTACAGGCAATATAATTACTGTGAAGATGAACAAGTCTAGACTGAGTAAAGAAAATTCACAGGTAGATCTTCTTCTTAACTATAAGACTGGATTAAGCAAGTGGCATGGTGTTCTTGAATTTGCGGAAAGTAAAGGCATTGTCGAAAAATCTGGTGCTAGATACAAGTTCCCTGATGAAATTGCGTCAGTTTTTGCAAAGCACGTCTATGAAAAACCAGAAGAGTATTTTACTGAATCGATTATGGAAAAGATCGAAGATGCAGTAAAAGAGGAGTTTAAGTACGGTCAATGATCGAAGATCTGATCCTGTCAAATCTCGCAATGGATGAGAAGTACTCTAGAAAGGTACTTCCATTCATAGACTCGGCATACTTTCATGCTAAATCATACAAGCTTGTTTTTAAGCTAATCAAGGATCATATAGACAAGTACAACGCTCTTCCCTCTAAAAGCTCTCTTTTAGTTGATCTTCAAGAGATAGAAAACATCTCTGAAAATGACTACAAAGACTCTGAGAGCTTGGTTAGTCGCTTTGAGAAAGATGAAGCTCTTGATGTTGATTGGCTATCAGATTCAACAGAAAAGTTTTGTCAGGACAAGGCTATCTACAACGCCTTGATGCAGTCTATTGAGATTGTGGATGGTAGTGGGCAAGAACTCACTAAAGGCGCTATCCCAAAGATTCTAACGGATGCACTCTCCGTATCTTTTGATGGCAGTATTGGTCACGACTTCTTTGATGACTATGAAAAGCGGTTTGAATTCTATCATCGTAAGGAAGAAAGAATTCCTTTTGATATAGAATATATGAACACTGTGACCAACGGTGGGTTCCCTCGTAAATCGCTTAATATCTTTCTTGCAGGAACCAATGTAGGTAAGTCTCTGGCGATGTGTCATTGTGCTGCATCAAATATAGCAGACGGCAAGAACGTTCTTTATATAACTCTTGAGATGGCAGAAGAGCGTATTTCTGAGAGAATTGATGCTAACTTGCTTGACGTGGCCATTGGTGAAATCAAAGACCTTAAGAAAGATAGTTACTTCTCTAAGATGGAGAAGCTTAAAAAGAAGACTGCTGGTAGACTAGTTGTTAAAGAATATCCAACAGCGTCTGCTAACGCCAATCATTTCCGGGTTCTTCTTAATGAGCTTAAAATTAAAAAGAATTTTCTTCCGGATATCATTTACATCGACTATCTTAACATATGCTCATCAGCAAGGGTTAAGCCCGGTTCTAACATGAATTCCTATGGCTATATCAAAAGCATTGCTGAAGAGCTTAGGGGTCTTTCTGTGGAGTTTGGTCCACCTATTGTGTCAGCTACACAGACTACAAGGTCTGGATTCGTTAATTCTGATATTGGACTTGAAGACACGTCTGAATCTTTTGGCTTACCTGCCACTGCAGACTTTATGGTAGCTTTGATCAGAACTGAAGAGCTAGATGAGCTTGGTCAGTTGATGATCAAACAATTGAAAAACCGTTATGGCGATCCTTCTAAGTACAAAAGATTTGTTGTTGGTGTTGATATGACTAAAATGAGATTGTATAATGTTGAAGACACAGCCAATGACGACATTATGGACTCTCCTGTTTTTGACAACACTAGTACGGCTGATAAGTTTAATATGAATAAATTCAAGGATTTTATGTAGTGAATAAAGTACGCCTTTTAGCGGCAACCCAGCCCGAAGAAGATTCGGGTATCCCAGACACCTCTGGTATCATTGCCTATTGTGCTAGAGTCAGTAATCCTGACAATCAGGGCAACTACGAAACAGCACCCAAACTCATTGACTATCTTATTCGAAACGCCCACTGGTCTCCGTTGGAAATGGTCAATCTTGTCTTTGAGATCGACACGCCTAGAGATATTGCACGGCAAATTTTACGTCACAGATCCTTCTCTTACCAAGAGTTTTCTCAAAGATATGCAGAGACAACTCAGCTTGGAATGACAACAAGAGAATTTAGATTGCAAGACACTAAAAATCGTCAAAACTCAATTGAGACAGATGACGATGTTTTAAAGAGACAATGGGAAGCTAAACAGCAACAACTGCAGCATGAAGTTACTTTGGCTTATAAATGGGCCTTGGAAAACAACATGGCAAAAGAGTGCGCAAGGGTTATTTTGCCTGAAGGAATGCAGATGACTCGAATGACTATGAATGGCACTCTAAGATCTTGGCTTCATTACCTTGATCTAAGGCAGTCAAACGGAACACAAAAGGAGCATACAGAAATTGCTTCTTTGATGAAACCTATTGTTGCTAAAAAGGTTCCTATCGTGTCAGACTGGCTCACTAATATATAGTATAAATACAGGATCGAGGTAATTTTCGATCCTGTATACACTTTGGTGGTTTGCGAATGAACAAGTTTAGAGTCGAAAAATCTAATCTACATAAGTGCTGGCTAGTAGTTCAGAACACGGATGATATGATCGTATCCGGTTTCTTTAAGTCTAAATATGCCCATAGAACAAAAAACTTCCTAAATAGTGGTGGAGCTTTTGATGGCAACATTCCATCTTTCTTTTGTTCAGAAGTAGAAATATTAGACGGGGATCTTCATGTCAGTAAACAAGAATCTTAGTAAGTTAGCTTTAAACGTAAACGCCAATGGCGATGTTACGGAAGCTGGTCTTTCTGCTACTTACACGTCTAATGGATATTCTCAAGGAAGATTTACTTCCAACAACTTTGTAAAGAATATCTTTACATCCAATAACTACGTGGCAAGCACTCTTGATACCAGAATAGGTTTAAGAGCTACTAACACTTATGTACAATCCACTTTTACGTCTAATAATTATGTTCAAGATTTTACAACAAATGCTACTAACTTAGCGTCAGGTACAATTGCATCAGGGCGGTTGTCTGGAACGTATGCAATCAGTATTTCTGGTTCTGCAGACAGGCTTGACGGCTTAGATGCTGTTGCTTTTTCTTCCAACAATTATGTAGAGGGAAGGTTTACATCTAATAACTACGTAGATGGAAACTTTACTTCCAACAATTTTTTAACCACAACCAGAGACCTTTATCAGCACAAATCTGTTACTAAGACATTTACGGTAACTGTTGATAGCAAATCATCTAATCATAGATATAATGGCACAGGCTCTGCTAATGGTTTTAAGATCGACGGAATAGAAGCTCCTATCATTACGCTATTACCCGGATCAACGTATAGATTTGATCAAGCAGACTCATCTAATTCAGGACATCCTATTTTATTTTATTTGGATTCTGCAAAAGCTTCTGCTTGGACGGCGGGTGTGACAACTAACGGTACTGCTGGAAGTGCTGGTGCTTACACTGAAATTACAGTGGCTGAAAATACACCATTCACACTTCACTATCAGTGTTCGGCTCATTCTAATATGGGAAATGCCGTAAATATAATCGGACTTGAGACCGAAACACTTAACATTAAAGATTCCGCAGGATCTACAGTAAAAACTATTAGGGGTGTTTAAATGGCAGTCCGCACACCTCTCTATTGGGATGGTTCTAGTATAGCTCAAATGACTGCTGCAATGATAACTGATTGTGTTGATGAAACAATTCGTCAGTACGGTCTTAATCCAGCGGTTTCATTAAGCTATGTTGCTTCAAGCGGTTCATTAGACTCTATGGATGATACTAGATTGATATCTGGCAC
>Ga0181380_1000063_pt1 | contig 40962 bp, 57 predicted proteins | sample 3SPOviralmetaG_FD_130116 | JGI IMG/M metagenome (GOLD analysis project Ga0181380, IMG submission 130116) | Marine viral communities from the oligotrophic San Pedro Time Series (SPOT) site, San Pedro Channel, CA, USA - 3 SPOT_SRF_2009-08-19 | ecosystem: Environmental > Aquatic > Marine > Strait... | reverse complement strand
TCTAGTAGGATATAGCGTAGCAGCCACAGATGACATTTACGTTGTCTATAACTCACTGGCACAGCAGACCAGCACACATCCAAGTAATCAAGCACTGCAAGCTACTACTGGTACGTTTAGTGGCGACGTTTCAACTACAGGTGATTTTAAGCCTACTGGCAAAGAATACTTTCACGTTGATTTAACAACCGCTCAAAGCGGGTTGTCATCACAAAGTACAGTTACAGTAGATTTTGGTGGTAGCGGTACAGTTAAATATGACACTAAGTCAAAATTCGATAGTGCAAATGACGCATATTTATTAGATAGCAGTGACGGTGTTTATCTAATAAGTTTTAGTGTAGGTATGAGGTCACAAAGTATCTCAACAGAAACCATAAAAGATGCGGCGGTGCAAATAAGAGTTGCAACAGATGGCTCAACTTTTACACCCATTATAGGTAGCGGCTCACATATACAAGACAGCGGGTCTGATGAAGTTGGTTCCATGGCTTATTCTGGTAGCTTCATTTATAAAGCTACAACTGCAACGACAAAAATAGATATGCAAGCATATTGTGATATGGCTGGTAGTGATGACTGGTCAATATCTGATGACTTAAACCTAAACACTGATAATAGTCCGACAGGTAGCAGCACTGCACGTTGTACATTTCTGTCAATAGTTAGGATAGCGTAATGGCACTTTCAAAGATACTACCAGCCTCGCAAGAACAATATACTGGCGCGAGAAATATGATTTTCAATGGCGCACAAAACGTCGCGCAGCGTGGTGCGGCGGGGGGTACTGCAACTACCTCTGCTTCATATCTTTCTGTAGATCGATTCAAATCAGATATAGATGGCTCTGGCGGCGGAGATTTTTCTCACGCTCAAGTTGAAGATGCTCCGTTAGGACAAGGCTTTAGATATGCTTCTAAAATAACAACAGTCACTCAAGCAGCACAACCAACTAGTGAAAGTAACAGGCATCAGTTTTATACTTTATTAGAAAAACAAAACACATTTCACCTAGACTGGGGTACATCAGCAGCTAAAACCTGTACTTTGTCGTTTTGGGTAAAAGGTAGTATCACAGGTACTTATGGTTTTTCGTTCGCACATTATGGCGGTTTTGGTGGCAGCACTGCAACTTACTATTACTATACAAATTACACGATTGATTCGGCAAACACTTGGGAGAAAAAAACAATAACTGTGGCTGGCCCCACCCTTGGCGGCAATGAAAGGGATAGTAACAGTTTTGGAACTAGAATCGAATGGCTAATAGGTGTTGGCAGTGACGCTGAGACAGGTACATTAAATGAGTGGACTACCTCTAGCACATACCGATTAGCCCCAAACAGTGTTTATTTACCTGAAAATTCTGGTGCAACTCTATACATTACAGGCGTACAGTTTGAAGTAGGCGAGACAGCCACGCCGTTTGAACACGAGGACTACGGCACTACGCTTACAAAGTGTCAGCGGTATTATTATCAAATAGATGCTTCACTAGATATGTATGCTTGGCAAAATAGCACAACAAGTCAAACACAAAGACGCTTAAATATGTTCTGGCCTGTTGCAATGCGAGATACTCCAAACGTCAGTTTTACAAGTGCTGGTTCTTCTGAAACCACCAGCGATGCGTCTATATATTCAGTAAGACTATTTGCCACCGCACCCGGCGCAAATCAAGGTACGCAAGTAAGCCAAGTTATTGCAGAAAAAGAGTTATAAAATGATTGTAACAAGCGCACAGTATCAAAATAATGAAGATGGAAACTTAGATAACATAAAGGTTACTATTGATGATGTTGTATGGTTTATCCAGATAGATGAATCAGACACAAAATACCAAGCTGTTATGGCTTGGGTATCTGAAGGCAACACCATAGCGGAGGCTGATTAATGCCATATATAGGAAAAAGACCTGTAGGCGGTGGGTTTAATAAACTATCATTCCCTGCTGCCTCTGCTACGGACACCTACGCTCTTACGCTAGGTGGTGCAGCATACTTTCCAGAGACTGCAAATCATTTAATCGTATCTCTCAACGGTATTATTCAAGCTCCTCAAGACAGCTTTACAATCAGCGGCAGTAACCTTGTATTTGCTGAGGCTCTAACCACTAGCGACACAATAGACTTTATTGTTGCTCTTGGAGATGTCTTTGATGTGGGTTCTGTTAGCGATGGAACAATCACAGCTAGTAAAGTATCTAGCAATTTAATTCGTAATGGTATCCGTATCAACACAGGCACACTGTCAACAAACACAACCATTGCTGCGTCAGAGCGGGGCATGATTGCTGGTGCGTTGACAATAGATAACAATGTCGTACTTACAGTAAATGGGGAGCTTACAATTGTCTAAATTATATGTAAACAACATTTACTCTAAGACTGGTGCGTCAGAAGCATTGAACATACAAAGTGATGGAGATGTGTCTTTCACTGGCAATGTATTTACGCCAAATCGCATCCACATTCGTGCGATAGGTGATGAAACGGCAGTTTATCATAACAATAACATTAATGATGGATTGCCTATGTCTGTCATTGCGGAAGATGGCGATGGAAACGCGAGTTCCTACTACAACACTAGTACAGGGTTATTCACCGCTCCAGTAGGAGGTATCTACTTTGCCTCCTTCTCAGTATTAATTGAAGCCGCAACAAGTTCAGATTTCCAATTATTGAAAAACGGCGTTCTCTACCAAAGGTTTTTCCAAAACAATGAACGTGGTTGGCACGGTTCGCTAACTGCTCTGCTTAACGCAAATGACACTCTTAAATTCATTCAGAGGGACAATGCCCATGATGTTTACACTGCCGCTCTATACTCACACGTCACATTCACACACTTAGGATAGGAGACTGATATGGCATCTATACTAAACGTAGACCAGATCGGTCACAGCACATCAGGCATCACAGGATTAACAGTAGACAGCAGTGGTCGTGTGACTACTCCTGCAAGACCAGCGTTTCGTGTTCACGGAACATCGACAACGTGGACAAGCTTTGTCGCTAATACAAAACTTAGTTTGTTGACTTCAGTTGATTACAACATTGGTAATTATTACAACACTACAGACCACGAATTTGTGGCACCTATTGATGGGTTGTATCATTTCTTTGGTCGTCTTTATATTAATAACACGACTTCCACTTCTGATTTTTTTATTAGTATAGATGACGGTTCGTTTGATGGTTCTCTTTATTGGCACGCCAGCGAATCTACCAGTCTAGACCAGTCATCAACTTTTAGTGAAGTTATACAACTTACCGCAAATCAGACAGTCACTATTAAAGGAAATTTTGGCGCATATTTTCCAAATTATAGTGGTTTTGGCGGGTACTTAATAGGATAGGATAGCGATATGACAAGCATACTTAAAGTTAGTACCCTGCAAGATCCCACCAACAGCAACACAGCGTTGACCATTGATAGTGATGGTCGTGTGGGATTTGCCAATCCAATTCTCGTTCAAGCATATATGACAACCGATATGACATCTACTGGCATATTCATATGGAACAACGAAGTCATCGACACTGCAAATGCCTACGATCATTCTACTGGTCAGTTTACTTGTCCGAAAGCAGGGTATTATGAGGTTTCGTTCAATTATCTTGCCAGAAGTATGACTGGCGGACACCGAACAAATGTAAGGAAAAATGGTGTCAATCAGGGGATCGATTCAAGCAACGTTAATGCTTCTCTAGTTTGGTCATTATTTGCCAGTGGTACTGAGTTAAATCTATCTGCATCAACGATTGTTGAATGTGCAGTAAACGATTTGTTAGATGTTCACCTCACATATCTTGTTGCTGGGGATATTTATGGAAGCAATAACGCACATAACAATATGACTATAAAGTTTCTGGGGTAACTAGACATGGGATTAATACGATTACAATCAAGCAGTCTTCCTAGTGGGTCTGTAATTGGACATGTAAAATCTTATTACACAACCAAAAATGACCTTCAGGGAACTACAACTTTTACTGATACTGCAACTATTAACTATACTCCAAAAAGTTCCGATAGCGTGTTGAGAATTTCATCAGTATTTCACATTAGTGGACAAGGCTCTTTTAGATGTTTAGTTGATAACGTGTCGTTAGGCGATCCAACTAGTAACTATATGTTCTTTGGCATAGACAGCCAAACATCTTCTTTTAGCAACTCAGAGAGACAAACAACTTCGCCCTGTTGGTTTTATACAAATACCTCCACAGCATCAAAAACCATCAAAATGCAATTTCGGTCTTATGCCGCCGCTGGCGCAAATGCAATAGCAGTCAACGAACTACATGAAAACGTGAATTTTAGTCACATAGAAATCATGGAGATCGCAGGGTAATGAAGATGGCACAGGAAGTCACCCCAGAGTTGCGTGTAGCCTTGGAACTTGAGGCACACGAGAAAGAATGTGCAGTACGTTATGCGTCTGTAGAAGACAAACTATCTGGCTTAGACAAACGTCTGTGGCGTTTAGAAGCAATGATTATGGGGTCAACGGTTATTGTTGTTGGCCTCGCAGCATCCTTACTAATGAAACTGTAGGAGAATAGCCATGTTAGCGGAACTAGCGGCGGCTAACGCTGCCTTTGCCATTATAAAGCAAACTCTAGCCAATGGTAAGGAACTAGTTGATGCTGGCACGGCTATCTCTCAATACGTAGATGCCAAAGAAACTTTGCAATCTAGAGCCAACAAAAAGAAAAATTCTTTCTGGAACCAAGTAGGCGGTAAGTCTGGTAATGACTTAGAAGAGTTTATGGCTTTAGAAAAAATCAAGCAGCAGGAAAACGAACTACGTGAGGCTATGCAGCTTTACGGTAGGGCAGGACTGTGGCAGGATTGGGTTAAGTTTCAGGCAGAAGCACGTAGTAAAAGAATTGCTGCACAAAAGCAAGCGGAAAAAGAACGACAACAATTTATTGACAACTGTATTGTAACTTTTTATTGGGCAGTATGTATAGGACTAGGACTAGCAATGCTGGGTATTATCCTGTGGGTTGTTAAGGAGAGTATAAAGTGATACTAGGAGTAGTACAAGCCGTGGCTGGTCTAGCCAGTACATGGATGGAAGGTAAGGTTGAAACACAAAAAGCCAAAGTAGCAGTAGCAAAAAAAGTTGCTGCTGGTGAAATGGAGTGGAACCAGACTATGGCACAGGCTTCTGCGTCAAGCTGGAAGGATGAATGGCTTACAATTTTGGTGAGCATACCCCTGATACTAGCCTTCACAGGACACGAAGACATTGTTCAACGTGGCTTTGAGGCGTTAGATAGTATGCCAGATTTTTATAAGACTGCCGTAGGCGTTGTGTTTGCTGCAAGCTTTGGTGTTCAACAACTTACTAAGATGTTCAAGAAATAGAGGTAACTATGAGCCTATACGAAAACATTAACAAACGTAAAAAAGCTGGTACTAGCAGACCTAAGAGTAAGTCTACTATCAGTGCTAAATCCTATGCCAACATGAAGGCTGGTTTTCCTAAAAAGACAAATAAGTATAAGAAAAAAACATGAACTATTCACAGTTAATTCAACAACTTAAACGTCACGAAGGATTGAGGTTAAAGCCTTACAAATGCACAGCAGACAAGCTTACTATCGGTGTTGGAAGAAACTTGGAAGATGTAGGCATCTCAGAAGAAGAAGCAGAGATGTTGCTAGTAAACGACATAGAGAGGGCAACAAACCAGTTGGTGTTGACCTTTCCGTGGACAGAAGACCTAGACACGGCACGTTTTCAAGCCCTTATCAACTTCACCTTCAACGTAGGGATAGGGACAGTGGGCAAGTTCGTAAACGCAATGGCTCTGCTAAAGGACGAAAACTACGATATGGCAGCAGACGAATTTCTGAACAGCAGGTGGGCTAAACAAGTAGGCCAACGTGCGGTAGAAGTTGCGGAGCAGATACGCACAGGAGAGTGGCAATGAGCCAAAAACAACAGATGGACGATTTACATGCTGCTGTTACTGTTGATTTACTAGCACGTGTACGTAGCGGAGAGGCAACTGCAAGTGAGCTTTCAGTAGCTGTCAAATTTTTGAAAGATAATGGTGCATCACTGGATGTCATTACTGCTGAAAGTCCTATGGCTAACCTGCTTGAGAACCTACCGTTTGACGTAGCGGAGAGTGTACAGTGACTAAAGTAGAAAAAGTAGTAGCTGCCAGAATGAATGACAGCACAGAGATTACAATACCTTTACGTAATCTTGTATCTATGATTGCAGCAGCTAGTATTGCTACGTGGGCATACTTCGGCTTAACAGAACGCATTAGCTTTCTAGAACACAACCTTGATTTAACTATGCAAGAGGTTGAAGAAAACGATGAGTGGATTGATAACTTTCAACCACCTAAATCTGTGCAGGACACTGTTAAGCGTGTGCATCAGTTAGAAATAGAAATAGAAAAGATGAAGCTTTTTTTAGCAGGGGTTAGGTCATGAGAGGACATAATGCTAGTTTAGCATCTAAGAACGTCACGCTACCTGCTGACCAGTCTTGGGTAAAGCTATTAGATGACAACCCATCTCGTATGTACCTGTGTATTCAAAATGACCACGACAACCATTCTATTACTATAGGCTTTAGTAATAACACTACAGCACCTACAAGCGGTCTTAATCTTGATGGCTCTGCTACCGTAGGGGACAAGGCAGCTACGTGGGAGTTCTCAGTAGCACCTATAAACGCTATATGGGCAAAGGTAAACGATTCACACGCACACGACATCGAAGTGATATACGATGACTAAACATGTGTGTAAACATTGTAAGACTGTCCAGTACATTCCGAAGCTATTTGAGAATGTAAAACTACTATGCTATATATGTACAAATAAAATAGTGTTTAATCGCTCATAGAAGCCCACTGACAGGCCTTAGAGCCTTGAGAGGTATGTACCCACTATGCAACAACCAAACGCCGTTCCTGAGGCTCTGAGAGACTTTAGGAACTTTACGTACTTAGTATGGCAACATCTGGGTCTACCAGAACCTACGCCAGTACAATATGATATTGCGAACTATCTGCAACATAGTCCCAAGCGTTGTATTATCGAAGCTTTCCGTGGTGTAGGTAAGTCTTACATTACTGCTGCCTACGTGGTACACCAGTTACTGCTAGACCCACAGTTAAAGTTTATGGTGGTGTCTGCATCTAAGGCACGTGCTGACGACTTCTCTACGTTTACGCAGCGTATTATCATGGAACTGCCTATTTGCCAGCATTTGGTGGCTAAAGAGGGGCAGAGATGGTCTAAGATAGCCTTTGATGTAGCACCAACTAAAGCATCTGGTAGCCCCTCAGTGAAGTCTGTAGGGGTCACAGGGCAGCTTACAGGTTCACGTGCTGACATTATTATTGCTGATGACGTAGAAGTCCCTAACAACTCCATGACCCACATGATGCGTGAGAAGCTAGGGGAGACTGTTAAGGAATTTGACGCTGTCTTGAAGCCTGAGGGTAAGATTATTTATCTTGGTACACCTCAGAATGAAATGAGCCTGTATAACGTACTGTTGGGGCGTGGATACGCCATGAGAGTATGGCCTGCTCGTTATCCTAGCCTAGAACGCGCAGAGAAGGCCTATGGGGGGCGTCTAGCACCCTTCTTGTATGAAACCCTACAGGAAAAGTTAGAGGCCGTGTACGGTCATCCTACGGACGCTAAACGATTTGATGATGAAGACTTATTAGAAAGAGAACTTAGTTATGGTAGAAGCGGTTTTGCTCTGCAATTTATGTTGGATACTAGTCTCAGTGACGCAAACAAATATCCGCTTAAACTGAGTGACCTTATTATATACTCCTGTGACAAGGATACAGCACCAGAAAAGATGGTGTACGGAATAATGAAGCCCATGTCAGAGATTCCTAACGTGGGTTTAAGTGGCGATAAGTACTATGCGCCAGAAGATACAGTAGGTAGGGCTAAATACACAGGCTCAGTGATGGCTATTGACCCATCAGGTAGAGGTAGTGACGAGACTGCCTACTCGATTGTGAAGATGTTGAATGGTTATCTGTACGTGGTGGACTGTGGTGGTGTTGAGGGTGGTTACTCTGACACTACACTACAGCATCTTACAGACCTCGCCAAGATACATCAGGTAAACACGGTACTCATAGAGAGTAACTTTGGTGACGGTATGTTTACTGAGTTGCTCAAGCCGTACATGTTGAAGACTTATCCAGTTACGCTGGAAGAGGTTAGGCATAATACACAAAAGGAAATGCGTATCATTGATACGTTAGAGCCTGTAATGAACCAGCATAGACTTGTAGTAGACCCTAAGGTCATACAAAAGGACTATGACAGTGTACAGAACATGCCCCCTGAAAAGGGTATCAAGTACATGCTTACCTATCAGATGACTAGGATAACTAAACAACGTGGAGCATTAGCACATGACGATAGACTTGACGTACTTGCTATGGCAGTGCAGTACTGGACAGAGCAAATGGCTGCTGATGCAGATACAGAAATACGAACAAGAAAAGAAGAACTACTGGATAGTGAACTAGAAAAGTTTATGTCTAACATGAATGTTTCTGGTATTAGTAACAAGCAGGATGGATGGATAGCTTTCTAAAGTTACAACCTAGACAAGACCCCCCTTTACTATATCTTTAAGATAGGGGGTCTTTAAGGGTCTTTAGGTATGCTGCTTATGCTTCGGCTATGAGAATAAGGCAAGATTATGGAAGTAATATGGACACTAATGCTTACTGTATGTTCTCCTGTCAATTGTTTGACACAAGATGTACAGTGGTTTGATACTGAACCTGCTTGTATTGAGATGAAGATAGTACATGAGGAGTATCCACCAGATGGTCATTGGAAGACTGTAGACTTTGTATGTACCATTAAGGGTGCTAAACAGGCCTAAAAATGACGAAAAAATCTGAGGGGGTATATAATATTAGTAGATGCGCGTGACCCCCTGACACCTTAAAATCTATGCGACCCCAAAGATTCTTCAGGGTGCCTTTAAATGTTAGGCATGGCTAAGATTCTTTGGGGTCTTTTAGAATCTTTTGTGTGTCTCTCTCTATCTGTTCTTGTTCTGTTCTTAACAAACCTTAAAGACCTAGAACATAACCAGAACAAACTACTGGACACTTTAAGTATATATAAACACCTGTCAAAAACCTGACACCTGTCAATATTCTGACGCTACAAGTGTCAAATATCCGTTGTTTACTTTCTCAATTATTCCATGCTAGGTTTAAGCATCGAAAGAAAACGTACCGACTTACTCGCAAGAGCAATAGCAAGAAACTTTTGATAGACCGAAAGAAAGCGCATAAGCGATACGCTCAACCTTGCTAGGTCACAGACTAAAAAAGAATATGCATACCGAATACGAATATGGATTGACTACCGAATAAAAAGAGAATACCGTTTAGAGACTAAAGGTTACGAAGCACCTAAAGCTTGCAGTGTACTAGCCTAATGGATAGCACTATAAAGGATAAGGTTTGCAGTCCTGCCATATGCAAGGGAAGCCCAAGCCATAGACAGTACCGCTAGGCTATGTGCTGCGAGGATGCTAGGCCAAGCTAGGCGTGGGCGGGATAGCAACCGTAAAAACGCCTAGCTATTACAAGGTGCAATAGTGCGCCTATATTGAGAGAGGACTAAGACTATGAAAACCAAAACTATCAAAATGTTCGGTAAGACTGTGGCAGTAGTAGGCAAGCGTCCACGTGTTAACAAGTATCGTTTCGGTGTTAGCAGTGGCAGCACGTTTATGGGACTGCATACAGGCAAAGTTAGTCGGTACTTGCATGTGCCAGCATTGGCTAACCGTGGTTTCGGTGGTGTTGCAGACATTACACGCACTTGACATATAGGGGACAACAGTGCTAGTCATTGTTGTACCTTGTAATAGCTAGGGAGTAGTACCAATGACTGTAGCAAACATACTGGCAATCTATAAACTTGCCAATCCAGAAGAGGTCAAGCACGGCATGACATGGTATCATGTAGCCAAGTGCGAGTGCCAAAAGATAGCAGACAAACACGACATATCGTTGCACATTGCAGTGGGTGTTGTGGCGGCACTATCACCCAACAACAAGTGGCACAGAAACGTGACCAATGCAGATGACTTGATCGGTGCGTTCATGCGTGGTGACCATATCGAATCGGTAAAGGTTAGCACATACCACACCATGCGAGCCAAGGCGTGGCGCATACTGCAAGACATGCCAGACTATTCAGAGACCAAGGCTATACTCAATGGGCAAAAGATAGTATGCTTTTATGAGAACATCATGGGCGAGGACACATGCACCATAGACGGACATGCCAGAAACATTGCGTATGGTGAGCGAGTAGGCTTGACAGATGACAAGACTAACATAGGCAAAAAAGAATATGCCATGTTGCAGGATTTATATAGACATGCGGCAAAGCAGTGTGGTATCAAAGCTTATGAGATGCAAGCTATCACATGGGTAGCATGGCGTAGAATACACAACATTACATAGGGGACAGGAATGTTTATCATTGACTTAGCATTAGTAATCGTGGTAATGCTTATAGGCATAGCACTAGGACTAGCAGGGTTGGCATATGCTGACATGATTAACCAAGCGCATAAGGATTAGGATTATGAGAACCACAAAGCGTATGTTAGAAAACAGACTATCACGCATCAATCGCAGACTAAGTGTAAACTATGCACTGAACAACGCACCACACTATGGTGGCTGGCAGCTAACTTGTAATGAGGGCAGCACTGTCATACAGCATAGACTAGCACCACGCGAGATGTTAACCTATCTTGATGGCCTGATTGTAGGCATGGACATGATGGAAGGGGTATATAAATGACTGGACATTGCATAGAAAAACCACCAGAAAAAACATGGGCTAATGCCAAGCTGTTTAGGTGTGACCTATACGACACACGCTGGCCTGTATGCGGCACACGTTTAGTGTGGGTAGTAGTAGGCAGGAAGTGGGTGAGGTTTTGCACACCCATACAGCGAGACAAGTGGAAGATCAGACGCAGTGAGTGGGACAAGATACCAAGCGAGGAGTTTGTAAAATGATGAGAACATTACAGCTACACTTAGACGACAGCTACAGGCTGGACATAACACAGGACGGTGAAGGCGCACACACCATGACCCTAATGGAATACGACAAGCAGCGTAAGGGTTATGTGATTGTTGAGGCCATCGAAGTATACGAGGCACAGGAAATGTATGACCTACTATACGAGGCGTACCGTGGTGACTTGTCTATCTGGACAAACCAGTACGTGGTGTCGTTAGACATTGACAACGACAACGAACCTATGCTAAGTCTTATCATAGACAATGACGTAGAGGAGATTGACAATGACAAAGCTTGAACTAAAAGACGATGAGATTGCAATCGTGTGGTCTGTTGAGGATGTAATGATAGAGTGTGACTGGCTCACAAAAGAACAAGCACTTGATGTGTTACACAAGTTAAAGTCTTGGCATAATGCAACCATCGGTATAAATTGTAATACTATTCGTGACACAGGGGAATTTCTGTATGCACAGGGAGTAGAAGATGAGCATGTATATTGATACATACTGCAAGGACGTATACTCTGACGACAGGCTAGAATATACTGTCAAAAAATTGACAGCACTATCCATCAAGATACAGGATGCAGAGTGGGATGGTGAGGATGTAACAGCTATGCGGCAGCAGCTACGCACCCTAAAGCAACAGCATGGGGATGGCGTAGAGTTTACGCCAAGGTTCTAATGAAGGTAACACCAGTACACAGAGCAGTGATGCAGACTAGGCGGAGACAGACAATGAATCAGGGACGTAACAAGTATGATGATGCCTACATTATGGGCTATCACAATGGCTATCATGGCTTGACTTATGACAACCAGTATGATAAGAACAAACAGGCTCAGTATCATATCAAGTTTAAGATGGGGTATGTAGCTGGGGAATTGTTGCGTACCAATGAGGGGACAGAGCAATGAGCATGGGGTATAAGAACTGTATGCACTGTAGTGGTGAGGCTGAAGCCTTGTACGCAGTGGATGGGATGATTGAATACTACTGCCCTGAGTGTCAAATGCAGTGGGCAGAAGAACCAACAGCAGTCCAACAGTCACCATTGGAGACATGGTTACTGATTAATTATGGAGAAGCATGATGGATGTACTACTTATAGTATGGATTGTAGCTATGATAGCAGTAGCAGTAGTAGGTATGATAGGTGACTATGAATCAGTAACAGGTATACAATTTGTAGTTATGTTAACAGGTGTATTCACCATTGGTATAGCAGGGATGCTGACCGTATCTTAAAGATATAGTAAAGGGGGTCTTATCATGGTTGTAACTTTAGAAACTAACCAAGACCTATTTGAACACCAGCTTGAACTTGAGGCAGACATGCTGACAGGTGGTGTTAATCGCTTCAGGAAGGCCAGAGACAAGGCCATTGAAAAGGGTAGGGAATCACACCTGCCACATGGTAGAGCCATTGTGGGTACAGTTGTGGGGCAGGTAGCACAGGGTATAGAACAGTACCTAGCCAACCCTAGCAATCCATCAAGAGACATAGCATGGAAGCGTGTCAGGGATATGGATGCAGAGCAGGTAGCCTACCTCTCAGTGGTGTCGTTGGTTGACAGCATCAGCAGGAAGAACACACTGCTGCATGTGGCACGTACCATTGGTACTAACATTGAGATGCAGGATAGACTAGACAGATGGGTACACGCAGAAGGTGGTGTAGCAAAGAACACAATCAAAGAGGCTATGAAGAAAGCCTATGGTGCTAGACGCTACGGTCTGACACACAAGATGAACAAGGATGGGTACGAAGAATCAGCATGGCTAAAGTCAGAGCGTGTGCATGTAGGATTTAAGATGGTGGACATCATCATCCAGCACACAGGTATTGTTAAGCTGGACACACAGCAGACTGAACGTAAACGCAGGGCTACCTACGTTAAACCTACTGATGGTACGCTAGAGTTTATCCAAGCGTTCAACGAATACATGGAAGTATCAAGGCCACGCTATCTACCCTGCATAGTACCACCCAAAGACTGGACAGATGTACAGGGTGGTGGGTTTCATGGTCACGATATAGATGAACTACCTATAGTGAGGCGCAAATGAGTTTGAAGACACACTTACGCAGACTAAAGCAGGAAGACTTGAGCCAAGAGTATGCCTGTCTTAACACACTGCAACGGACAGAGTGGCGTATCAACAAGCCATTGCTTGAGGTGATGCGTACCATATGGGACAACGGACATGAGTGGGGTAAGCTACCAGCCAAAGAGGATATACCATTACCTGAGTATCCCTTTGACCGTGACCCCAAGCAGTTGACTGAGGCTGAGAGGGATGACTTTCGTGCATGGTCACGCAAGCGTAATCACATCTACTCTCTCAACAACCGCAGCGTGAGCAAGCGCATACAAGTAGAGCGTACTCTACAGATAGCAGAACAGTTTTCTAAGTATGACAAGTTCTATTATGTGTGGCAGAACGACTTCCGTTCTCGCAAGTATGCAAGCAGCACGTTCCTCTCACCTCAGTCTGCCGATTGGAGTAAGGCACTGCTAGAGTTTGGCTACCCTATGGCTATCAATAGCTGGGACGATGCACGATGGTTGTGTATTCATGGTGCCAACCTGTACGGTAACGACAAGGTTACACTAGACCAGCGTGAGACATGGGCATGGGAGTACGCAGAGATGTGGGCGCACCGCATTGTGTCCAACCCATACGAGTGCTTGGTCTGGCTTGAGGCAGACAAACCATTTCAGTTCTTGGCATGGTGCTACGAGATGTCAGGCCTGATGAAGCATAGCTGGGGGTATGAGACACGCCTACCTGTGTCAGCAGATGGTAGCTGCAATGGGCTACAGCACCTCTCTGCCATACTGCGGGACAGGCAGGGTGGCCTTGCTACTAACTTAGTACCATCAGGTATACCTCAAGACATCTACACACAGGTGGCAGACAAGACTATCGCACGTGTGGAGCAGGACGACACAGAACTAGCACGTAAGTGCTTGGCCTTTGGCGTAGACAGGAAGCTTGCCAAGCGTCCAGTAATGATCGTACCCTACAGTGGTACACGCCACGCCTGTCGTGGTTACATAGAGGAAGCTATGCGTGAGAAGATAGATGGTGGTGAGCCTAACCCATTCGGTGATGATTTGTTTGAGGCATCCAATTACCTAGCTGGTCACGTATGGGATTCAATCAGTGAGGTAATTGTATCAGCACGTAAGGTGATGGATTACATTAAAGATGTGGCTGATGTGTATGCTCAGATGAACAGGCACATGGAGTGGGTCACACCTACAGGATGGTTAGTGTTACAACAATACAGTGAGGTGCAGCAGAAAAGAATCAAGACACATATCAATGGGGGCATCGTGTCGTTGTCCTTTCCTAGAGACAAACCAAACTCTGTTAACAGGCAGAGGACAGGGTTGGGCAGCAGCCCTAACTTTATCCACAGTCTGGATGCGTCAGCTATGACCAAGACTATCAACAAGGCAAGCAAGCTAGGCATCCAAGACTTTGCTATGGTACACGACAGCTACGGTACACACAGTAGTATGATGCCATTGTTGTCTGAGGTATTACGTGAGGAGTTTGTTAATATGTATGAGCAGCATGATGTGTTGACAGAGTTGAGGCAACATGCTATCAAGGTACTAGGTACTGAAGATGTACCAGTGCCACCAGCTAGGGGTGAATTAAATTTGCGTGAGATACTACAATCAGAGTATTTCTTTGCGTGATTTCTAAAGTTACATCCTAGCCAAGTATAATTAGCATAGAACAGGAGTTACAAATATGCTGAAGATTAAAGGTAATGCACAGTGGGCAAAAGTATTTGAACCAGATACAAAGTTTGTACCTGAGGGTGAATACTCTATTGAAGTCTCACTGCCAGAAGAACAAGCAGCAGACGTGTGTGAACAGTTAGATAGCTTGGCTCAGAACAAGCTTGAAGAAGCTGTCAAGGACAATCCAAAACTAAAGACTGTCCTGTCCACACGTAAATCATACAAGCAGGAAGTTGACGACAACGGTAACCCAACAGGTAACATTGTCTTCAAGACTAAACTGAAGGCACGTGTTAAGTCACGTGACGGTCAGACCTTTGAACAAAAGCCTATGGTTGTAGATGCCAAGCGCACACCTATGACACAGAATGTTCTTGTAGGTAATGGATCACTCGTTAATGTAGCGGCTGAACCTATCCCCTATGTGATGCAATCAACTAAGCAAGTGGGTGTATCACTACGTCTTAAAGCAGTGCAGGTTATCAACCTTGTCGAGTACGCCAGCAATTCATCAGCTATCTTTGATGAAGAGGAAGGCTATGTGTCAGCAGCAGTATCGAAAGATAATGCAGCAGATGTATTCGGTAACGAGGACGGTGTAGCCAATGCCAACGAAGGGGACTTTTGAGGCGAGGGTCATCAGTGACCTTGATGAACGTGGCGTTTCATATAAGTATGAACCAGAGAAGCTGGCCTACTATGTGGAACGTCACTACATCCCTGACCTAGCAGTAGGTACAATGATTGTAGAACTAAAGGGATACTTCAGACAGGATGCCCAACGAAAGATGAAGGCTGTCAAGGCACAACATCCAGAGTTGGACATCAGGTTTATATTCCAAAACGCCAGTGCTACAATACAGGGTGCCAAGAAGCGTAAGGATGGAAGCAAGATGACCTGTAAAGAATGGGCAGACCGTAATGGTTTTCAATGGGCAGAGAGTACAGTACCTAAGGAGTGGTTGTTATGAGTATCATAGATACAGCAGAAGAGATTGTATCTGAGGTTGACCTACAGGCTGAGTTTACTAAGCATGGTCTAAGTTTCTCAGTCTATATGGATGACGTGGAACTTAAAGAAGAAGTAGACTATGATGACATGGCTTACATGATGTGCCATGATGCTGATAAGTACCCTGATCCTGAGCTATCTAGAATTGCAGATGGGTTACGTATGATGGCTACAATCTTAGAGGAAGAGTTGGATGCAAGAGGATAGTGAGTTCATTAGGCATGAAGCCTGTCCTCACTGCGGCAGTAGTGATGCCAATGCTTTGTATGCAGACGGTAATCACTTCTGCTTCTCTTGTGAGACACTGACCCCTGCTGATAAAACAGATGAGGCAGTAGCTATGTTTGAGACAGATGGTACAGTATTCCTCGACTTGGGGTTTCAAGAACTAGCCAAGCGTGGTATCACTGAAAAGACCTGTAAGGTTTGGGGCTATGGTGTCTCATCTTACAAAGGTCAGACAGTACAGGTAGCTAACTACCGTAGTCGTGATGGTGAACTGAAGGCACAGAAGGTACGATTCCTTAACAAAGACTTCTCTGTCATTGGTAATCTTAAAGACGTAGCACTGTACGGCGAACACCTGTGGCGTGATAGTGGTAAGTTTGTTACTATCACAGAGGGGGAACTAGATGCCCTCTCTCTTAGCCAAGCACTAGACCACAAGTGGCCTGTGGTTTCACTGCCCTCTGGCTGTACGTCAGCCAAGAAAGCAGTAGGCAAGGCCATCGAATGGTTGTCCAACTACGAGTACGTTGTACTTATGTTCGACAACGATGAGGCAGGACAGAGGGCAGCTAAAGAATGTGCCTCTGTGCTACCACCCAACAAGTGTAGGATAGCTACCCTACCACTAAAGGATGCCAACGAAATGCTGGTGGCTGGACGTGTTAGGGAATTGCTTGACTGTATGTGGGAAGCCAAGACCTTTAGACCAGATGGTATCGTAGCAGGTACGGATGTATGGGACATTGTAATCAAGAATGATGACAAGGTTTCAGTAGCCTACCCATATGCTGGGGTACAGATGAAGACTGGTGGTTGTCGTAAGGGTGAGATTGTAACGCTTACAGCAGGGTCAGGTATTGGTAAGTCACAGTTGGCTAGAGAGTTTGCCCATAACTTTATCAAACATGGGGAGACTATTGGATATATAGCACTAGAGGAAAACGTCAAGCGTACTGCTCTAGGCCTGATGTCCATCGAACTCAACAAGCCACTACACCTACACAACAATGATGTACCTGAAGAGGAGATGCGTAATGCTTTCGATGCTACAGTTGGTTCTGGCAGGGTTTACCTGTATGACCATTGGGGCAGCACTGATAGCGATAATCTTCTATCCAAGATACGCTATCTTGTTCGTGGTTGCGGCTGCCACTATATTATCCTTGACCATATTAGTATCGTTGTATCTGGTATGGAAGGGGGTGATGAGCGTAGGATTATTGACAACACTATGACCAAGCTTCGTGCTTTGGTTGAAGAGTTGAACTGTGGTATGATCCTCATCTCACACCTCAAGCGTCCCTCTGGTGACAGAGGACATGAGGATGGCGCACAGACTAGCATGTCACAACTACGTGGTAGTGCTGCAATCGGTCAGCTTAGTGACATCGTAATAGGATTAGAAAGGAACCAACAAGACAAGAAGAACCCACACGTTAGTCAGGTCAGGGTGTTGAAGAACAGATGGTCTGGCGATACAGGATTATGTTGCTCATTAGAATATACGGCAGAGACAGGACGCATGACTGAGGCTTACTTCTCTGAGGAAGATGACGACATAGAATTTTAGCTAGTGCGGAGACACAGCATGGAATATATATGGGACTTAGAATCAGACAACCTATTAGAAGAGGTGACACAGATATGGTGTCATGTCTTTAGGGATGTACACACAGATGAGGTTCACACCTTTGACCCAACACAGACACAAGAAGCCTTGGAGTTTATGGACAACGCCAAGACTTTGATAGGTCATAACATTACTAGCTATGACTTACCTGTGGTTAAAAAGCTACACGGTTACACCTTCAAGGGTAACATTGTAGATACGTTGGTATACTCTAGAACAATCTGGCCTGATGTCAAAGAGATTGACTTCAAGCTACATGCTAAAGGTTTACTACCACAGAAACTAATTGGTAGCCATAGCCTCAAGGCATGGGGATACAGACTAGGAGAATTAAAAGGTGACTTCAATAATGGTAGCGAAAGCTTTGCAGCATATACCCCTGAGATGCTCGACTACTGCATCCAAGACACAACAGTCACAGGTAAACTGCATCGTAAAATTACTGAAAAAAATTTTAGTCAACAGGCACTAGACCTTGAAGCTGAGATACACACACTGCTGATACAACAGCAGGAACATGGGTTTGACTTTGATGTTAAAGCTGCTCAAGAGTTGTATAGCACACTAGCCCAACGCAGAGCAGACATCGAAGCAGAGTTGGTTGCAACCTTTGAGCCTACGATAGTAGAGTTAAAGACTAAGACCAAGACTATCCCATTCAACCCTGCATCACGTCAGCAGATTGGCGACAGACTAATGAGCAGGGGTTGGAAGCCCAAGGTATTTACTGACACTGGTATACCTAAGGTGGATGAGACTGTGCTGTCGGGTATTGATATGCCAGAGGCTAGACTATTGAGCGAATACCTACTACTGAATAAACGCATAGGTCAAATAGCCACAGGCAAACAGGCTTGGCTGAAGATGGAGAAGGGTGGTAAGTTACATGGTAGAGTTAATCACATGGGGGCTGTCACGTCTAGGTGTACACACAGCAACCCCAACATGGCTCAAGTTCCTAGTGTTGGTGCGCCTTATGGTGAGGAGTGTAGAGCCTTATTCAAAGCACCTGCTGGCTACAGTCTCTTGGGGGCTGATGCTTCTGGCCTTGAGTTGCGGTGCCTTGGTCATTATATGGCAGCTTATGACGATGGTGCCTATGCTACCACAGTAGTTAGTGGTGACATACACACACAGAATCAGGAAGCTGCTGGTTTACCTACACGTTCTAATGCCAAGACATTCATCTATGGATTCCTGTATGGTTCAGGTGATGAGAAGACAGGCAAGATCATAGGCAAGGGTGCGAAGGAAGGTAAGGCTATCAAGAAGAAGTTCTTATCTAAGCTACCTGCCCTCAAGTATCTAAAGGATGCAGTGTCCAAAGCTGCTGACGAGCGTGGCTGGGTCAAGGGATTGGATGGACGTATCATTCCAATCAGGCATAGTCATGCTGCACTCAACACTTTACTACAAAGTGCTGGTGCTATAATCTGTAAGACATGGTATGTGTTCATTGCACGTGCTATCAAGAAAGCAAACTTGGACGCACAGATTGTAGCGTTCATCCATGATGAAGTTCAGGTAGTAGTAAAGAAGGGACAAGAGGATGCAACAGGAAGACTTATTCAACAGTGTATGCGAGATGTCGAACAGCACTTCAGATTCAGATGTCAACTCGACAGTGAGTACAAGTACGGAAGCAACTGGTCAGACACCCACTAACATTAACACAGTCTTTGAAGATGGTGAGTGGTGGTATTATGGACAGGCTGATGGAAGACGAAGAGTGACAGCACATAATAAAAAGAATAATAACAGAATGTTTGTGAATGGTAAGTACGTACCACAGTCCCATCCTTTGTGGAAGGCAGGTAGATACAAGTCCTTTGATGAAGCTGCTTTCTCTGGTCTTCAAAACTATGAGCGTAGTACTGAGGGGCAGGTCTACATTATTACTAACTCAGCGTGGCCTGAGTGGGTTAAGATAGGTATGGCTGTAGATGCAGAGGATAGGTGTAGTGGTTATCAAACCAGTAGTCCTTTCCGTGATTACAAGGTAAGGTACTCTGTGTCTACTAACGACAGACGCAAGGCTGAGGCTGCTGCACACAAAGCTGCTGAGAAGATAGCAGAGCGTAAGGGTGAGTGGTTCAAGATGTCAGTAGGACAGGCAAAGGAGTGCATCCAACATGGACTTTGATTTTGTATGGAAGCTGATATTAACCTGTTCATTCCTGAGTGTAAGCATATGCCTAAGTGTTAAGTGGATTGTGGAAGCTTACCTAGATTACATACAGGTACAAACAGGACTACGCATACTACGCAAGACTGAGAAAGAAGAGGATATAAACGATGACCCTACTGCTTATTGATGGTGACATCATAGCATACAAAGCGGCAGCATCAGCAGAGACATCCATTGATTGGGGTGATGGTCTGTGGACACTGCATAGTTTTGAATCTGACGTAGCGATACGTATCAAAGACCAGATACAAAAGCTGGTTGATGAAGCACCTGTAAAAGATTGCATCGTGGCTTTGTCAGATAAAGAAAACTTTCGTAAAGAGTTAGCCCCACACTACAAGGCTAACAGGAAGAACACTCGTAAACCTATGCTGCTCACATGGGCTAGAGAGTTTATGATGAGCGAATACAATACAGTTATATATAGGAGACTAGAAGCTGATGATGTTCTTGGAATATTGGGTACATCAAACCCTGACACTATTATCTGGTCTGAAGACAAAGACCTACTCACTATACCAGCAAGGCACTGGATTAACGGCGAAGTGGTTACAATCTCTGAAGCAGAGGCTAACTACAATTTCGCTTACCAAACTCTGGTTGGGGATAGTACAGATAACTATAGCGGCTGTCCAACTGTTGGCCCCAAGACTGCTAATAAACTTTTATCATCTGGTTGTGGCTGGGATACAGTGGTTACTGCGTTTAAGAGTAAAGGTCTATCTGAAGAAGTAGCCCTAGAGAACGCACGACTAGCACGTATTCTACGCAACGGTGAGTACGATACAGATACAGGAGAAGTAAAGCTATGGAAACCAGCTTCGGTATCCCAATAAGACATGAGGCTTACATGAAAGACTTAGCTAACACAGAACAGCCACGCATTGATGACATGGTTAACAGTCCAGAACATTACACCACAGGTAAGATTGAGACTTGGGATTACATTGTAGATGTGATTGGTGAGTATGAATCTATATCAGTGGCACATGCACAGGTACTAAAGTATCTAGGCTCACGCCTATGGAACAAGGATAATCCTATTCAGGATGCTGAAAAAGCCAGATGGTATCTAGATAAGATGATAGAACTAATGAAGAAAACAGATGGAGTGAACTGGTAATGATAAACTTCTATGAGTACCAGATAGGTGCGTTAAAGACAGCCGTGTACCCTAAGAAATATGCTATCTCATACCCTGCCTTGGGTCTAGCTGAAGAGGCTGGTGAGACAGCAGGTAAGATTGCTAAGATTATGCGTGATGGGATACCAATGCAGGATCAGAAGCAAGCTATTGCAGCAGAGATGGGTGACGTACTGTGGATGTTGGCTGCATTAGCACATGACTGTGGTCTATCACTACAGACTATTGCAGAGATGAACATAGAAAAACTAAAGAAGCGACAAGAAGCTGGAACACTACACGGAGAGGGTGACGATAGATGAGTAGCAACTACTTACCAACAGACTACCAAACATTTATTGCTACTAGCAGGTACGCACGATGGTTAGAGGATGAGAACAGGCGAGAGACTTGGCCTGAGACAGTACAACGATACATCAATTACATTGCTACCACTGGCCTACCTGCTAAAGACCTAAAAGAAATTGAGGAAGCTATTCTCAACCTTGAAGTTATGCCCAGCATGAGAGCCTTGATGACAGCAGGGGTAGCAGCAGACCGTGACAACACCTGCATCTACAACTGTAGCTACCTGCCAGTAGACCACATACGTGCCTTTGATGAGGCTATGTTTATTCTACTGTGTGGTACTGGTGTTGGCTTTAGTGTAGAACGTCAGTCTATTGCCAAGCTTCCTGATGTACCTGATACACTAGAAATAAGTGATGACATCATTTCAGTCAAGGACAGCAAGGAAGGCTGGGCTAGGGCATTGCATAAGCTGCTATCACACCTGTACTCAGGTGACATTCCTAAGTGGGACTTGTCTAAGATCAGGCCAGCAGGTGCTAGGCTCAAGACTTTTGGTGGTAGGGCTAGTGGCCCTGAACCACTGAATGACTTGTTTAACTTTGTGGTAGATAAGTTTAAGGCAGCAGCAGGACGTAAGCTGACCAGCATTGAGTGTCACGACATTATGTGTAAGATTGGTGAGGTTGTGGTAGTGGGTGGTGTTCGCCGTTCAGCTATGATTAGCCTGTCTAACCTTAGTGACGGACGCATGGCACACGCTAAGTCAGGTCAATGGTGGGAGAACGAGGGTCAACGTGCGTTGGCTAATAACTCTGTAGCCTACACAGATAAGCCTGATATGGAAGGGTTCATGCGTGAGTGGTTGTCTCTTGTAGAATCTAAGTCTGGTGAACGTGGTATCTTCTCACGTGTAGCAGCAGACAAGCACGTTAAGATGAATGGACGTAGAGAGACAGGACATGAGTGGGGAACTAACCCTTGTTCTGAGATTATCCTTCGCCCTTATCAATTCTGTAATCTAACAGAGGTGGTTGTTAGGCACGGTGATGACCTAGAAAGCCTACGCCGTAAGGTACGAATAGCTACTATCCTTGGTACAGCACAGTCTACCTTTACTAAGATGCCTTACTTACGTAAGATATGGCAGAAGAATACAGAAGAAGAGCGTCTGCTTGGTGTATCACTAACAGGTATCATGGATAACTACTTACTATCTAAGACTACCGACAGTTCAATATGGTTGAAAAAATTAAAAGAACATGCCGTTGATGTCAACCGTATCTATGCTGACAAACTAGGTGTACCTACTTCTGCTGCTATTACTTGTGTCAAACCATCAGGTACTGTATCACAGTTAACGGATACAGCTTCAGGTATTCATGCACGACACAGTGAGTACTACATCCGCACTGTACGTGGCGATAACAAAGACCCACTAACACAGTTTATGAAGGACAGTGGTATCCCTGCTGAACCGTGTGTGATGAAGCCTGATTCTACTACAGTGTTTAGCTTTCCTACTAAGTCACCATCTGGTGCTGTTACTCGTAACGATATGACTGCACTACAACAGCTAGAACTGTGGAAGAACTATGCACTCAACTGGTGTGAACACAAACCATCAGTAACTATTACAGTTAAGGATGCAGAGTGGATGGCAGTAGGTGCATGGGTCTACGAGAACTTTGACATATGTTCAGGTATATCGTTCTTACCACACAGTGACCACACGTATGCTCAAGCTCCCTATCAAGAGATTGACAAGGAACAGTACGAGGAATTTAAAAAGCAGATGCCTGAAGCTATTGACTGGACTGCTTTATCCCTGTATGAGAAGGAAGATACTACTTCTGGTAGCCAAACATTAGCCTGTACAGCAGGTGCATGTGAGTTGGTAGACATCTAAAGTTACAACATTAGCGAAAGTTTGTTTTCCATGAAAGTATTAGGCAACGATTTTAACATTACAGATGGATTACTTAACCACCTTAAAGAGTTGTATCCTAACAAACTGCCGCTTGGACACGTTACCCCTGAGGAACTAAGCTTTCTTCAGGGGCAACAATCAGTCATCGACAAGTTGATAGAGTTACAACACACAGATTTTGAGGAATAGATTATGGGATCTATATTTCGTGGGCCAAAACCCCCACCAGTTATGCCTACCCCTGCTCGTCCTGTAACAGCAGTTCAAAAGTCACCTGACATTGAACTAGAAGATACAGAGTTGGAATCAGAACAGCTTACCAAAAAGAAAAAAGGTAAGAAAGCTCTGAAAACACCACTGACAGACACAACAGTACAGACAGGTAGTTCTGCATCAGGACTACAAATACCAAGTGGAGGCAACTAATGGGCGGCCCAGCACCAAAACCAATTAAGAAAATTGTTAGAGCAGTAAAGAAACCAATTAAGAAAATTACAAAAGCAATAACAAAACCTATAGCACCAAAGAAATATAAGGCTGCACCAGCAAAGACTGCTGCTGCTGTCGATACTTCAGCCACTGCTGCTGCAAAAGATACAGAGCAGTATGATGATACAGAAGTAGAAACTACTGGCACTCAAATGCAGAAAAAGAAAAAGGGTAAGAAGGCTCTCAAGGTAACTTCTAACTCTGCTGCTGCTAATGTCGGTGGTTCAGGCGCAAGTGGCTTAAACATTCCAACTTCGTAAGGAATAACTAATGGAACAAGAAGTAGGAACAGTAGCTAAACGCTACAGTCAATTAGAAAGTGAGCGTGATACGTTCCTAGAACGTGGACGTGAAGCAGCAAGGCTGACTATCCCTACTCTTTTGCCAGACGAAGGGCATAGCAGTTCATCTGTATATGCTACACCGTATCAAGGCATTGGGGCAAGGGGTGTAAATAACCTTGCATCCAAATTATTGATGGCACTCTTGCCACCCAACAGCCCTTTCTTTCGCCTGACCATTGACGACTTTGACTTGCAAACTATTGCTGGTGATAATCGTGGTCAAGTAGAAGAAGGTCTAGCACGTATTGAACGTGCAGCTATGCAAGAGATTGAAAGCAAAGCCATACGTGTGCCTGTCTTTGAGGCACTAAAGTTGCTTATTGTGACAGGCAATGCTTTGGTATACATGCCTAAACAGGGCGGAATGAAAGTATATAGACCTGACCGCTACACTACCAAGCGTGATGCTATGGGTAATATCCTAGAGATTATCACCAAGGAAAGTGTTGCAGCTATGATGCTGCCTGATGCAGTCAAGGATATGATACCCCCATCAGATACACCAAAGAAAAACTATGACCTGTACACATGTCTCAAGCGTACAGAAAAAGGCTTTGAGGTGCATCAAGAGGTAGCTGGTATCGAAGTACCTAATTCACGTGGTACATTCAAAGAAGACCAGAACCCATTTATCCCATTACGTTTTATCCGCATTGATGGTGAAGATTATGGACGTGGTTTCATCGAAGAATACATCGGTGACTTGCGTTCACTAGAGGCATTGACCCAAGCTATTGTGCAGGGTAGTGCTGCATCATCTAAAGTATTATTCTTGGTACGTCCTAACGGTACTACTAAGTCAGCGAACCTAGCTAAAGCAGCTAATGGTGCGTTCCTAACAGGTGATGCTAACGATGTATCAACACTGCAAGTGCAGAAGTCCAGCGATTTCCGTGTAGCCCTTGAGACTATGCGTATGATTAACGAGCGTCTGGCTGCTGCGTTTCTACTTAACTCTTCCATTCAGCGTCCAGCAGAACGTGTGACTGCCGAAGAGATTAGGTACATGGCACAGGAACTTGAGACTGCTTTGGGTGGTGTATATTCCATCCTGTCTCAAGAGTTCCAACTACCACTCATCAACCTGCTACTTGAATCATTGACTAAGCAGGGCAAGATGCCTCGTATGCCTAAGGATAGTGTTAAACCCACTGTCGTTACAGGTATCGAAGCACTTGGACGTGGACAAGACTTGAATAAACTAGCAGCATTTCTGCAATACTTACAGCCCTTGGGTCAAGAAGTTATTGCTAGTGAGATGAATCTAGGTGACTACATAGACCGTTTGGCTGCATCACTTGGTATTGATACCTCTGGCCTGATTAAATCACCAGAGCAGAAACAACAAGAGATGATGCAACAACAAATGATGATGCAACAACAGATGGAACAGCAAGCAGCTATGGGTGCAATGCAAGCAGCAGCACCACAAGTAGCTAAAGGCGTAGTAGAATCGGAGTAACAGATGGCAGATGCCTTAAATACTTATCAAGAAGAAGCACCAGAATCACAGGAACATGTTCAAGAAATGCTCAACAAAGAGCGAACAGAAACAGAAGAACGTCCTGACTGGTTGCCTGAGAAATTTAAATCTGCTGAAGACATGGCTAAAGCCTACTCAGAATTAGAGGGTAAGCTAGGTAAGCCACAGCAGGAAGAGACTACCGAAGAAGTAGAAGTTTCTGGTAACGAAAGTACTGAAGATGTAACACAGTTACTAGATGATAGAGGCCTAGACTTTGATGCTTTTCAACAAGAGTATCAGGAACTAGGTGGTCTAACAGAAGAAGCGTATGAAGCCTTGGCAGAGGCTGGCTTCTCTGAAGCTATGGTAGATTCGTGGATTGAAGGACAAAATGCTATCACTGCACAGGTGACAGCAGAGATGCACGAATATGCTGGCGGTGGAGAAGAGTACGCTCAGATGGTACAGTGGGCTTCTGATAATCTACCTGAGAGTGAGGTAGAAGCCTACAATGCAACTATGGAAAGTGGAAACACAGACTTAATTAAGTTTGCTGTCCAAGGTCTTAATGCACGTTATCGTTCTGAGGCAGAGCCGACACTGATGCAAGGTGGCACAGGTGCTGTATCCTCAGGTGGGCGTTTTGAAAGTACGGCGGAACTTACTGCTGCTATGAGTGACCCTAGATACGCTAAAGACCCTGCCTACAGGCAAAGCATAGCTGATAAGTTGGCTAAGTCTAGTCTGTTCTAAATTGTTGCATGGGATTGGGGGGCTTGCTCCCCTCTCCTTTTAAGTACACCTAACGTGGGTGTATTTAATAGGGGACGCCCTATACACGAAAGCACACATACAAACGATTACCCCTGACCCCTTGCGAGGGACAATCTTGGAGAAAGGATGTAATGTAATGCAGAGTGTAACTACAACTCAACATTAACATTACTAAGAGGTAATTTAAAATGGCACAAGCTGCTTCAAACCCTGCTTACAGCGTAAGCTTTCAGGGTCAGAATAACCTCTCAGGTGACGTACGTGACCTATTCCTAAAGCTGTATGCTGGGGAAGTCCTTACCGCCTTTGAGGAAAAGAAAGTAATTATGGATAAGGTGCGTACTCGCACAATTTCCAAAGGTAAGTCTGCATCATTCCCAATGACAGGCCGTGCAACTGCTGAATACCTGACCCCCGGAAACGAGATTACTGGTGGTTCTATTCGTGCAGGTGAGCGTATCGTCACGATTGATGACTTGCTTATCTCAAGCCAGTTCATTGCTAACATTGATGAAGCAATTAACCACTACGATGTACGTAGCATCTACTCTAAAGAAGCTGGTATCGCATTGGCTAACGAAGCTGACCGTAACGTAGCACGTATGCTCGTTAAGGCTGCTCTGGCAACCAACGCAACTGCTGCTGCTGGTCTTATCCAAGACTACAAAGCGTTTACTGAGGAAGACTTTACAGCCAACGTAGACATCGGTACAGCTACCGCTGATTCACTTGACCCAGCTAAGATTGCTAAAGCTATCTTTGATGCTCGTAAAGAGATGGAAGTCAAGAACGTACCAACTGAAGGTGCAACCGTTGTTCTGGCTCCTGACCAGTACTACGCACTGCTTGATGTTACTGACGGTAGTAAGCTTGTTTACATGAACCGTGACTTTGGTGGCACAGGTTCAGTAGCAGGTGCTACAGTACCATCAATCGCTGGTATGCCAGTTATCATGTCAAACCATGCTAACGTAAACAACCTGTATTCTTCACTGGTAACAGGTAATGCTGCGGAAGGTGAGACTTCTGACAACGCACCACTAGCAAACACTGCTGGTTCAGGCCGTACAACTCATTATGACCTGCCAACTGCTGCTGTAGATAGTCGTGACATGGTTGCAGAAGCCAAGCAGTTCCGTGGATTCGTCTTTACTCCTGATGCCGTTGCTACTGTCAAGTTGCTTGACTTGGGCATGGAATCAGAGTATCAGATTAATCGTCAAGGTACACTGATGGTAGCCAAGTATGCAATGGGACATAACGTCCTGCGTCCTGCTTGCTGCATCGGCTTGATCGAACAGTAATCTAACGAGGGGAGAGGTTTCTAGAGCCTCTCTCCTTTTTTATTTGGAGTAAGATATGCCAAATGTAGCAGGTAAAGAATACAAGTATACTAAAAAAGGTATGGCACAGGCTAAAGCTGCGGCTAAGAAGACTGGTGCTACCATAAAGTATAAGAAGAAGAAATGATATGGCTATTACACACGCAGGTGAAACCTTTGAAGGTATGAAGATACCTAAAAGAACACCCAAGCACCCTACTAAATCTCATGCAGTTTTACTAGGTACTGCTGATAAACCTAAAATAAAAAGATTTGGTCAACAAGGTGCTAAAACTAATCAGTCAGAAAAACAGCGCAAAGCTTTTAAAGACAGGCATAGGAAGAACATAGCCAAAGGGCCGTCAAGCGCAGCTTACTGGGCTAATAAGGTTAAGTGGAAAGCATAGGTAAATGACATGGCAGGAACAACTAAATTAGATGCGGTCAACACGATGCTCTCTGCCATTGGCGAAGCACCAGTTAGTAGTCTATCATCTGGCTTGCTTGAGGCAGAGGTAGCAGAAACTATTGTAGATACAGTTGACCGTGAAGTGCAGTCTATGGGCTGGCACTTTAATACAGAATTAAATAAGTCATACGCACAGGACACTAACGGTGAGATTATATTAGGCACTGACATCCTACGCGCAGATGCAACACAAAAACCAGACAGTCCAGACCTAGTACAGCGTGGTCTGAAGATGTATGATAGAAAAAACCATACATTTACAATCAATGCAGAGGCAGCACTTGATGTTGTCGTACAGCTAAACTTTGCAGATTTACCAGAGGTGGCTAAACGCTACATAGTAATGAGAGCCACACGTATCTTTCAAGATAGAGTTGTAGGTTCTAACACATTACATGATTTCCAAATACAAGATGAGGCACAAGCACTGACAGAACTTAAAGAGTTCGATAAGGCTGCTGATGACCACAACATCTTTGACAACTATGACACCTTTAGTATTATCGACAGGCAGGGACGGAGAACACTCTAATGGCACTCATCAGTCAATCTATCCCCAATCTGATTAACGGTGTATCACAACAACCACCCTCTCTACGTCTTAACACACAGGCAGAGTTACAAGAAAACGGATTATCCAATGTTGTAACAGGATTGTCTAAGCGTCCTAGTTCTAAACATATTGCTGACTTAGGAGTAATTAGTAATCTAGACAAAGCTTTTATACATACTATTCGTAGAGATGAGAACGAGTTTTACTCTATGGTGGTAGATACTACTGGTACGATTAGGGTGTTTGACAAAGATGGTGTATCAAAAACAGTAACTAATAATGCAGCCTCTTACGTGACAGGTCTAACTGACCCTAGTAAAGAGTTAGCTGCTGTGTCTATTGCTGACACAACCTTCATTGTAAATAAAACTAAAGTAATAGCCAAGGGTACTACCACATCTCCTGTACGTAACCCTGAGGCATTAGTATATGTTAAACAGGCTGACTATTCTTCGACATATAGATTGAAAATTACGAAGGGTGGTAGTACAGGTACAATCGAGTTTGCTACTAAATCTTCTACACAGTCTAGCACAGCTTTAACACAGAACGCAGAGCGTGGTGCATCAACTGATATTATTGCTAAAAATTTAGCTAAGTTTAGTGGTTCTACTGTTAGTACTACTTATTATGACGTTACATCAAACAGTGGTGCTATAACAGGTATTAACATAACTAGGTATGGTTCTGTGTTGTGGATTAGGTCTACTGACAGTACAGACTTTACTGTAGAGGTTGGTGATTCTCACGGTGGAGACCACCTATTACTATTCAAGGGTGAGACTGGTGACTTTAAAAAGCTCCCATCAGAGGGGCCAGTAGATTTTAATATTAAAGTATCAGGCGACAACCAGAAAGCACAAGACGATTATTACGTTAAGTTTACTGGTGACGGTGTATGGAAAGAAACTATCGAACCTAACATCCTAATAGACTTAGATGCCTCTACCTTACCACACAAACTGTCCAAGCAACCAGATGGTAGCTTTATATTTGATGTAGTAAGTTATGCAGATAGAACTGTTGGTGATGATGGTACTAACGACTATCCATCTTTTATAGGATATACTCTGTCAGACATTTTCTTTCATCGTGACAGACTAGGTGTACTAGCAGATGAGAATGTAATCTTTGCACGTGCAGGTGAGTATGTAAACTTTGACTTCTTCCGTAAGTCTACGCTAACCATAGTTGACAGTGATCCCATTGATGTGGCAGTATCGTCAAACAAGGTTAGCATACTTAAACATGCTGTACCCTTTAACGAATCGCTGTTATTGTTCTCTGACCTAACACAGTTTAAGCTAACGGCTGACCCTGTGCTTACACCTGAGACAGTCAACATTGCTAATACCACAGAGTTTGAGGCATCACTTAGAGCCAAGCCAGCACAGGCTGGTAGGTTTGTGTACTTTGCTTCAGCACGTGGTGCATGGTCTGGAATGTGGGAATACTTTGTAGATAGTGACACAGATACTAACGATGCTACAGAGATTACAGCACACGTACCTGAGTACCTAAATGGTGAAGTCATTAACATACAAGCATCGTCTAACGAAGACATGCTACTAGTACAGACTAACAATGACCCTCAGGCTCTATATGTATACAGATACTATTGGGCTGGTAGAGAGAAGCTACAGTCATCGTGGTCACGCTGGGTGTTTGGTGGTGACATCATTGGTTGTTCGTTCAACCGTGCAGACATAACAATACTTATTAAGAGAGGTACTAACTTGTACCTTGAGCGTATTAATCTATCCGTGGATGACGCAACAAATTATACTACTGGTCAGTTCTCTATTCACTTAGACAGGCGAGTACGGTTAGAGACAGGTGGCCTAACGACAGTACCTTATACTGATGCAGCTACTATTTACGTAGACCAGACAGGTAAGCTTATACCTTTAACTAGTGTAGCAGGTAAGCTTGCTGACAGTGAGGTGGTGTACGCTGGGATACCTTACACTTTCAAGTACCAGTTCTCTGAACCAGTAGTAAAACAAAACAATCAACCAATAACAACAGGTGTTCTAAATCTGAGAAACTACGCAGTAGTGTATAACGACACAGGTTTCTTTGAGGTAGATGTCACACCATCTAGACGCTCTACATACAATCGTAAATTTACAGGACGACTTGTAGGCGGTGCAGCAAACATACTTAATAGAGCAGCTATTGATTCTGGTACGTATGAGTTTGGCGTTATGGCTAACTCTAGCAATTCAAGTATCGTACTAAAAAGCAGTAGTCACCTGCCCTGCGTTTTCCAATCGGCAGAGTGGGAAGGCTTCTATGTTCTACGTTCTAGGAGAATGTAAATGAAAGTCCATGTGAGACAAAGTACCCAATCAGATGTTGAATATCTTTGTGACAACTTACGCCCTGAGGATAGGGAAGAGGTACTTGCCTCACATGGTACTACAAGAGAAGCGTTGCAGGTAGGCTTTGATGAATCAGAAGAGTGCTGGACTATTGTAGTAACAGATACAGATGAGATAGCTGGTATTTATGGTCTATCAGAATACGATAAGACTATGGCTGTGCCGTGGCTGTTAACTACACCTGCTATTAAAAAAGTATGGCTACCATTCCTACGTGGCTCACGTAAATGGGTAGAAAAAGCTAATCAAAAATACCCCCTACTTACTAATGCAGTAGATGCAGACTATACTGTAGCTATCAACTGGCTACGTTTTGTTGGTTTCACGTTTATCAAGAAACATGAGAAATGGGGCGTAGGTAATAAACCATTTCTAGAATTTGTGAGGATACGATAATGGATCCAATGACTATTGCTGTTGGTGTACAGGGTGTAGCTAATTACTTTCAAGCAGAAGGTGAAGCTAAAAGAACAGAGGCACGTTACCAACAGAACAGGATTAACGCTGCTGCTGCACGTGACCTAAAGATAAACTCTTTAAATCAAAGGGCAGTACAGGAAGCAGAAGCAACAGCAGGTCAAAAGTTTGACTTAGCTATCCAAGCCCTAGAGACTAGAGAAGCACGTAAGGTAGCTGCTGGTGAATCAGGTCTATCAGGAAGAACATTTGAAGCTCAGGAAGATATGGTTACTGCACGTGAACTACGTGGTGCTACAGTTCTAAACGATAACTTACGTATGGTACTAGACCAACTAGAAGACGAAAAGCAGGGCTTTAATACAGAGATGTTAAACAGGATTAACTCACTTCCACGTGGTTATAAACCTAATGTCCTAGCACACGCACTTAGCACTGCTGCTAATATGTATGCTACCGAAACTATGATGACAGGTAAAAGTCCATTCAGTAGTTCCGCAAATCCTATGACTGCTACTGGTGCTACTATGCCAGTTGTAGGTCAAATGGGTCAGTCTGTAGCAGCAAGCCCACTTCAACAAAGTACTTTAAGAGCAGTGCAATCAGGTTTAAACTCAACTTCACGGTACGCTTTAATTACTGGTATGCCTAATACATAATGAGGAGTAATCATGGCACAAACTAGAGTACAAGTAGGTAGGCTTAACGCTCCTACACAGTCTAATTTACGTCCACAAGCTGCTCCTGTTGAGACTTACGTAAGACCACCAGAGACACAGCAACAACCTAGTCAGTTGTCACAATTCCTCACAGCTATAACTCCTGCTATAGAAGCAGATGCTAACCTACGTAAAGCTGAAAGACTAAAGCGTGAGCGTGAGATAGAAACTGGACAAAGACGTATACATGCTTCACAGCTAGACCAACAAGCTAAGATTATTGAAGCAGAACTAGATAGAGATTGGACAACAAACGAGCAAGAATATTTGCAGATGAATACGGCAGATGTTCTTCAAAAGCGCAGAGATTTTGTTAGTGATGAGCTAGACAAGTTAAAAAGCACAGACATTGACCCTATGCTTTTGGATCAGTTTTCTATAAACATGGAAGCCCTGACAAATGTATGGGGCAAGACTGTTTACGAACCTGCTAAGATTAAAGAAAACAAAAGAGTAAATTTACAAACTCTTGGCACATCTATAATTAGTCAAGTAAAACTTAGTGAGACTGCGTTAACAACAGACCCACAAGCTTACAACAACGGTGCAGAATCTATCAAAACTCTTGTTGATGGTTTTATGACTGCCTATGGTTCTAACTTTACTAAAGCAGAAGTAAACGATGAACTTGTAAGAATAGCACACGAACAACGAGAAACAAATCCTAATAGCGCACTGGTTCAGTACTTAGATAGTGCTTTATCAAACAATCAATTTGGTATTCCTAGACATTTAGATAAGTATACTGACATTAAAAAAGCACAAGCCTCTTCTGCTAGTGTTGGCTTTTCTGTTGCAAAAGATAATGCTGTAACTACTATGGCAACTGATGCCATGTCAAGAGCCTTTAATGGTGACGCCTCTGGCATTAACATGGAGACAGATGTTTCCTTTACTGTTAATGGTAAAAGCACTACGCATAAGTTTTCTAGAACAGATTACGCTAACGTAGCTGAAATAGTATATGCAAAAGAATTTGATAAAGTATCTCAGTTACCTAAAGAAACACCAGAGCAAAAAGCTATATTTGAAGCTAGACTAGTTGACTTAAAAAGAAAAAAGCTTGAGATGTATGCTAGTGTAGGGGCAGATACACCACAAATCGCTGAAGCAAAACGCTCAGGTGTAAAGATATGGTCTTCTGGGGACATAGATACATTAGACGCAGAAAAAGAAGATGGCACTAAATATAACCAATCTTTGGAAGCAGCCAAAGATGCTTACTTGTTGTTTGAAGAAGTGTATGCTTATCAGGGTGAAGCTGGTTTACAAACCTTCTTAGAAGACGAAGACCAAAGAACAATGTTTCACACCATTAGGTCTAACATGAAGGTAGGTAATGAAGACTTTAAGAGTTCTTTACAGTATGCTCGTAGGTATAAACCAGAAGATGCGCCTAAATATACCTTTACAAAGGAAGACCTAAAAGATACTATTGATACGAGTTGGTTTACGTTTCTTCCATTTGTTAATGATGATGTTGCAGAATCTATTAACGTAGAAGCAATGCGCCCAGCCGTACAAAAAAGGTTTGGAATACTAAAAAGTGTTGACCCTTTTAGGGACGATGACGATGTATTTGTACAAGCTGTAAAGGAAGTGTCTGATGGCTATGTAGCTGCCCCTGCAAGTGATGGGGAGTTTACAGTTATTAAACGTGCTAAAAACCTTACATCAGCTAAAGTAGATAAAGGTATCGCAGTATTAGGGGCATTAAACGAAGAAGCTATGGCTAATAAAGACTTTCGTAGTGCCATAAACTTAAAGTTAAATACTAAAGACCTAGAACTTCCTTTAGGTGGTGAAGCTTTTCTTCCTAGTTTTGTCTTAGAATACGAAACAAACCCTAACAATGATAATATGCTAGATGTACGAGCCATAGCTATAGAAGACGGTGAACGTGATTACTCTAACACATGGTTTATTCCTATGGGAGTTAGTTTACCTAGCATTGCTGAAGGGCGTAAGTCTAAGTTCATAGAAGATACAGTCAAAGCTTATAACGCTGACGTTAAAGCAGGTAAAGAAATTGCAGAACCAACAGAGGATGATGAAACACCTAACCTAACACCTAGTTTAAGTATGCCTAACATCTTTGAAGAGTTCCCAGCAGAACAGATGTTTGAAGATGTTGGACAAGAACTTAAAGATGTGGTTGGTAGTGTAGGTGATGCTGTTGTAGCACCAGCCAACGCTGCTACCACAATCATGGAAGACGAAGGTTTTTCATACACACCATACGATGACATGGGTAAGCAATCAGTAGGCCATGGCTTACAGATTGAATCACTAGAAGATGATGAGAAGGCTCTTATTGCTGACATCAACAACGTACAGCCAGAGGAATCTGCTGCTGTTGTTGCCTTGAAAGTAGCTAAAACTAATGACTTCTTTTCTAGTGAGGTTGATGGCTTTGAGAACTTACCTGAATCTACACGCTCTGGTGTCATACAGATGGGCTACCAACTTGGTAGGTTCAACGTATCTAAAGAGTGGCCTAAGTTTATGGCATCACTCAAGGAAGCTGCACAGTATGCCGAAGGTTCTATTGAACAGGGTACTGCTCTGGCTAAAGCTAAGTTCAACATGCTTTACAATGTAGCAGAGGATGGTACTGTCAGAGCCACCAAGTGGGCTACACAGACAGCAGATAGAGCTATGAAAGTAGCTAACGAGGTTGCTGTTGATGTGGCAGACTTTGGTTCTTCTGTGTTTGAATCTGTCATACCAAAAGCTAACGCTTCCCTTGTAGTGCCAGATGAACAACAGGTAAAGGTAGGCGAGGTTCCTCAAGCTGCTGTTGTCGTAGACATAGCACTAAACAAGAACCCTGCTGATGCAGCCTTTGCATACATGGGTATGAGTGAACATACTAGAGAAGGTGCTGCTGCTGTTAAAGGTTTCTTTGAAAACTCCGTAGGAGATTGGAACCCACAACAACAGACAGTAGAAGAGTTTGCTACTAACCAAGCGTGGTGTGGTGCTTTCCTAGCACAAGTACTGCGTGATTCTGGTATAGATGCTAAGTCTTTACTTGGTAAAGATAAGTTCAACCAGATACGTGCTGCTTCTTATCTCAAGGTAGGTAATGAAGTACAGACTACACAAGCTAAAGCTGGTGACATCATGATTAAGATGCATAGTGCGGCAGACCGTAAGAAGCACAAGCTGGGTGTAGCGCACGTTGGTGTAGTAGTCAAAGTAGAGGGCGATGAAGTATACTTTATAGGTGGTAACACTGGTGATAAAGTTCGCATGTCTTCCTACAACATGACTGAAGAAGACGTTAAGGTAAGACGTATTGATGGTGCATCAGACATTCCTACTGAATCACTACCTTCAATGCTACAACTAAAAGCAGGTATGTACACAAACAAGGCAACAGAAAAAGTTAAGAACTTGTTTACCAGTATGTACGATAATATATTTGGATAAATATTAAATTGAGGAGTTATTATGGCTAAATCACTAGAGGCTATTCAGATGGAGTTAGGGTTTTCTCCCTTACCTACTTCACCTGAAACTCCTCAATTTAACAAATACCAAGTACGGCAAGCACAGGCAGAAGCAGAAAAAGATAGTAAGAATTTCTTTCAGCTAGTGGGACAATCACAGTATACTCAGGGTACTGCTGCATCTGCCTACAGATTTTTTGCTCCTGACTTTGATGATAAAAGACCATTTACTCAAGAGGTGGCTACTGAGCTTCTAGATGGCATTGATGATGAGATGCTAGTACAGAAAGTTCTCAAGGCTGGTGAAGAGCGTGGTACAGGTGGTGCTAAGAAAGTTGCACATGAGATTAAGCTAAGTCAAAAGTTATATAGTGATATGGCTAATGCAGGTATGTCAGGCTTTGCAGCTTACATGACATCAGCTTTTCTTGACCCTGTAGATACTGCTGCTGCCTTAGGTATGGCTGCTGCTGTATCTGCTGCAACCCCACCGCTTGCTCCTTTCACTGGTACTGCTACTCTACTAGGTGTTAGAGGTACACAGTTATTTAGAAAGTTTCAGAAAGCCCCAGCCTTATTTGCTACAGGTGCAGGTGCTGCCACAATGGGTGGTCTAGAACTTCTTCGCGCACAGACTGTACATGATATTACTGGTAATCAGCTTATGTTAGCTACCGCTTTAGGTGGTGGCATAACTGGTGGATTTACCAAGTATGGTAGGTATATGCAAAAGCGTAAAGCCTTCCATGAAATTCAACAGTTGAAAGCAGAAGGCAAGCCTCTTAACGTAGAGCAAGAAGCACTTGTAAAACAGTTTTCAGATGATGTGATTGCAGAACAATTTACCAGAATGGTAGATGAGGCTGATGAGTTTAACCTAGACACCCCACGCACTGATGCTGACTTTGATAGTGATTCACTTATAGCTGGTCTTACACGTAAAGACTTTACGGATATGACACCAGAAGAGTTAGCAGAGACATCTAAGCAAAGGGGTGAGTTTGCCAGCGCACGTGGTGTCATTTCTACTATTGTTCAGTTAAAAAACTCAGAAGACCCTGTACTGCGGTGGCTGGGTGATGGCCTAGCCTTAAATAGTCTAGGTAACAAATCAGGACGTGAAGTGGGCAGTAATGCCTTGGAACTAAGAGATACGTTAGTATCCTCAACTATACTTAAAGATGCCACAAAACTATCTAAATTGTATAAGACTGCAACTAAAAAGCTTAATGTAAAAGAAACAGACGTAGAGTTTATGGTTGGTGAGGCTATGCGTAATCCTAACGCTAGGGTAATACCTGAGGTTAGAGAGATAGCTAACATGTATAGTGCTAACATGGACAGAATGTTCAAGACAGCAATCGAAGCTAATGCTGCTGGTTTTGTTCCTGAGATGTTTGGTAAGATACAAAACTATTTACCACGTATTGTCAATAGGCAACAAGTTTCAATACTACGCTTTGGTAATCAAGGCCAAGCCGCTAAGTTAAGCGATAAGGCTGACGGAGATATTAACGATGCCTTCCTAGATTTAGGTGAGGCAGCTATTCGTGGTGGTCAGCCAGACATCGAACTAAATATGGCTAAAGCACTTAAAGCTAAAGGTAAACCTGCTGGCCCTAAAGCTGTCAAAGCTGCTATTACACAGCTTGCACGTGGTTACATGCGTACTCTACTCAACCCAAAGAATAACAACATACGTAAACTTGGAGATGGGTTAGCTAGTGAAGATGAAGCACGTCTAGCACTAAAAGATTCAGGTGAATTTACGAAAGAACAAATAGATATTATTCTAGAGGTTGCTGCACAAACACCAAAGAAAGTTAAAGGTAATCCACGTGCTAGACATCGTATGCAACTTGATGAGACTGCTGAAGTTTTAGCTAGGGACGATGCTGGCAATATCTTTACTCTTCGTTTTGTAGACTTGTTAGAAACAAACGGTAGAACTCTGTACGAAAAGTACTTGTTTCAGACAGCAGGAGCAACATCACTAGCTGCAAATGGTATTGATACAAACAAAGCAGGTTCGGGTTTTCAAACCATTATTGGCAAGGTAAAAGGTGGTGCTGATCCTGATAAGGTAGCAAAAGAAATTAGGGCTGCTGAGTTTCTTTATGATAGCGTAACAGGTAGACTACCTTACAGAGAAGACTGGTCATACGGTACTCGTAGAGGGTTTAATAGGTTTAGAGAAGTTAGCTTTGCTGCTAACATGGGCATGGCTGGTATGTCAGCAGTAATGGAACTTACCAATGTCTTATTTGAAACATCTATGGGAACTCTACTGAAAACAGTACCACAATTAAATAAACTTGTTATTGATGCACGTACAGGGCAGTTAAAAAACAAAGCTGCCCATGAGATGATGGTATTTACTGGTACTGGTGGTGACGGTCTTATGACCAAAGTTACATCAGTGCGTAGTAGAACTGAGGGTTCTATCTTTGAAGAGTATGGTACTATTCAGGGTGATGTAACACAACTTGACGAATGGTTAGGCAAGGCTCGTATCTTTGTATCAGTAGCTTCTGGTCTACAAGGCGTGACTGATATGCTACGTAGGTTGTCTATGTACAACTTTGCTACAGAATGGCAAGCAAAAGCTGTTGGCGGTAAGCTACCCTTCTCACGTATTAAACGTGAACAGATGGGTATTGATGATGCTATGGGTGTAGCTATAAATAAAGAGATACAGAAGTGGGCTGAAATAAATCCACAGACAGGTGTGCTTGATGTACTAAACTTACACAAGTGGAAAAACATAGACGCACGTAATGTTTTCTTACGTGCTGCCAGACGTGAAGCTACTCAGTCTGTACAAGAAGTGAACAACGGTTCTGTAAATTACTTGCTTCGTAGTGAAGTAGGTAAATCAGCTTTTCAGTTCTTGTCTTTTCCTATGGCCTCTTTAGAGCAACAAGCAGGACGCTTGGCTGTTAGAGCAGCTAATGGTGATGCTGTAGATGTAGCTAAAATCTTAACATCTGCTGCTGGTTTAGGCATGCTTATGTATACTGCTCGTACACATCTAAATTCTTTAGGACGTAGTGACAGAGATTCTTACGTAGAAAGACAAATGCAAGCTGACCGTTTTTGGCTTGGTTCTTTAGGTCAAATAGGTTCAGCATCTTTGTTTGCTTATTTGTACCAAGTATCAACAGGCATCCTAGATGGACAAACAAAAGGCCTAACACCTGCTGTTGCCTCTTGGATAGTTAGTGGTGCTGCTGGTGCAAAAGACTTAGGAGAGATGATAGCTGGTAATGATCTAACTGAGAATGAACTTAGAAGTTTACTTAGGATTTTACCATTCAGTTCTTTATATGGTGCAAGGCAGCTACTTAACGCTACGGCTTCAATGGCAGACTAACCTAAAGTTACATCATTAGATACAAACACAAGGAAAAGAGATGGCTCTTTCATATCAAAACTACATAACTACGAATAACACAACTACTCAGTTTGCTATTCCGTTCACATTTCAAAATACTAGTGAGATTAGCGTCACTGTAGATGGTGTGGCTGAAACAGGCCTGACCTTTCCTTCTACTTCTAGTGTGCAACTGACTTCTGCCCCATCAACTGGTGCAGTTGTACAAGTAAGACGTACAACAGACCTGACAGCACGTGCAGTTGACTTTGCCTCAGGCTCAGTCCTAACAGAAGAAGACTTGGATGATAGTAGTATTCAGGTCTTCCACGCTGCACAGGAAGCTAACGACAGAGTTGGTGATACTATTGGTCTAGATACTACCAATCGTTGGGATGCTGGTGGCAATGTCATTAAGAATGTTGGAGACCCAGTAAACAATACGGACGCTGTAAACAAACAATTCTTAGCTACCAACTTGCCTGACATCAACACTGTTGCAGGTATTGCACAGGATGTTACAGATGTGGCTGGTATTGCCTCTGATGTTACAGCAGTAGTAGCAGACGCTACAGACATTGGTACTGTAGCCACAGATATTGCTGATGTAAGCACTAACGCTACTAACATAGCCTCAATCAACACTAACGCTGCTAACATTACAGACATTCAGAACGCATCAGCTAATGCTACAACAGCTACAACTAAAGCTAGTGAAGCTAGTGGGTTTGCTGATGAAGCTGAGGCATGGGCGCAAAAGACTGACGGTGAAGCTGTAGCTAGTGAAGGTTATTCTTCTAAGGCTTGGGCTGTAGGCGGTACTGGCGTTACCGATACTGCTGGTGCTGGCCCTGCTAAAGATTGGGCAACAGAAACCACTGGTCAAGTAGATGGTACAGAGTATTCTGCGAAGGAGTATGCTGTTGGCGCACAAGCTAGTAACACTTCTGGCTCTGCAAAGCAGTGGTCACTGGGTGGCGGCACAGGTTTTGACCGTGACACGGCTGTTACTGGCTCCGGCCTCACTGCTGAATATTCGGCAAGGTACTGGGCAAACCAAGCAGCTAACTCTGCTCAAGATTTTGTGGATACTTACTATGGTGCGTTCACTTCAGACACGGCTGCTGAAGATTACCAGATAAATGATAATCAAGGCTCTGTGAATGTTGGTGATCTGTACTTCAACAGTTCAGACAATGTGATGCGAGTGCGATCATTTTCTGGTTGGAATGACGTAGCAGCAGACACAACAAACCTTGCTACAAACGGTTTTGCAATCGCAATGGCAATCGCCCTATAGTTTAGAGGATTATTATGGCACAAAATTTTAGACGATATATGCTACAGGGCGTAGGCACAGCAGCGGCTGATATACCTGATGGCGCAGACTTTGACAGTTATGATACCATCGTGGGTATCCACATGACTAATACGACAACAAATGCAATCACAGTAGATTGTTACATTTCTAACGGTGGAACTAACCACTATCTTATCAAAGGTGCGCCAATCGCTGCTGGCGGTGCGTTACAGCTTCTTGATGGTGGTGCAAAGGAAGTCGTAGCAAATGGTGACAGACTGTGGGTACAGTCAGACACAGCAAGCTCACTAGACGTGTGGGTATCTGCCGTTGATGCTATTAGTACATAAGGGGGTTTACTATGGGTTACGTAGGTAATCAACAAACTGAAGGGTTTTCTAAGATACCCCCAAAGCAGGATTTGACAGGGGCTACAGGCACAACCCTAACTCTGTCTAATGCTGTATCTAGTCCAGAAAGCATAGACCTTTTTATCAACAACGTGCGTCAGGAACCTACTGAATCGTATACCACAGATGGTACTACAGTTAATCTAGTAGGATATAGCGTAGCAGCCACAGATGACATTTACGTTGTCTATAACTCACTGGCACAGCAGACCAGC